>QFCH01001553.1_pt1 | contig 215084 bp, 217 predicted proteins | sample 5346071 | NCBI WGS metagenome assembly QFCH01 (sample SAMN09062255, study PRJNA434731) | Human gut metagenome, whole genome shotgun sequencing project. | isolation source: stool timepoint B chromium assembly | host: Homo sapiens | collected 2015
AAAGCAAGGAAAAAGCGATAAATCATCCGCTCTATTTCCTGCTTCACGATGAGCCAAATCCGGAAATGACATCCTTTGTATTCCGGGAAACATTGATGACGCACCTACTCCTGTGGGGAAATGCCTACGCGCAGATCATTCGGAACGGCAAAGGTGAAGTGGTCGCGCTCTATCCTTTGATGCCAAATCGTATGACGGTCAACCGTGATGAAAACGGAGAGCTTTATTACGAATACCAAACATCACAGGATGAGGCGCACACGATGAACGGCAGCCGCGTAAGGCTCCAGCCGTCCGACGTACTGCATGTTCCCGGCCTTGGCTTTGACGGCCTTGTGGGCTACAGCCCGATTGCTATGGCTAAGAATGCCATCGGCATGGCAATAGCCTGCGAAGAATACGGCGCTAAGTTTTTTGCAAACGGCGCGACTCCCGGCGGTATCTTGGAGCATCCCGGTGTGGTAAAAGATCCGGAGCGTGTTAGAGAAAGCTGGAACTCTGCTTTCGGCGGCAGCTCTAATGCAAACAAGGTGGCTGTGCTGGAGGAAGGCATGAAATATACGCCTATCTCCATCTCACCGGAACAGGCGCAGTTTTTGGAAACACGTAAGTTCCAGATCAATGAAATCGCACGTATCTTCCGCATCCCGCCTCACATGATCGGCGATCTTGAGAAATCGAGTTTCTCAAATATCGAGCAACAGTCGCTGGAATTTGTGAAATACACGCTCGACCCGTGGGTATGTCGCTGGGAACAGTCCATGCAGAGAGCCCTGCTCTCTCCGGATGAAAAGAAAAACTACTTCTTCAAATTCAACGTGGACGGTCTGCTCAGAGGCGACTACCAGAGCCGCATGAACGGCTATGCGGTCGGACGCCAAAATGGCTGGATGTCCGCTAACGATATCAGGGAGCTTGAAAACCTCGACCGTATTCCAGAGGAGGAAGGCGGCGACCTGTACCTGATCAATGGCAATATGACCAAGCTCAAGGACGCAGGTATTTTTGCGGCCTCAGCACAGACGCAGGAGGAAGCTGATGAAACGAAGGAAACACAAACCGAACCGGAACCCGAAGACGGGCGCACCCGGTTCAGAAAGAAGGAGGCACTATGACCAGAAAGTTTTGGAACTGGGTGCGAAACGAGGAGCCGGACAGCTTTGGCTCCGACCGAACGCTCTACCTCGACGGGGAAATTTCCGATGAGACATGGTTCGGCGACGAAGTAACACCCAAGCTATTTAGTGATGAACTACATGCAGGCGATGGAAACATCACCCTCTGGATCAACTCTCCGGGCGGTGATGTTTTTGCTGCTGCGCAGATCTACAACATGCTGATGGATTACCCACATGATGTGACGGTCAAGATTGATGCTCTTGCTGCTTCGGCGGCATCGGTTATCGCTATGGCCGGAACAAAGGTCTGCATGAGTCCTGTGGCCATGATGATGGTACACAACCCTGCGACCATCGCCATCGGTGATACCGAGGAAATGCAGAAGGCCATCGACATGTTAAACGAAGTCAAGGAATCCATTATGAATGCCTACGAAATCAAGTCCGGGCTCTCCCGCCACAAGATTTCACAGCTCATGGATGCCGAGACATGGATGAACGCCAAGGAAGCCGTGAAACTCGGCTTCGCTGACGAGATTCTGTTCAGGGATGGAGAAAAATCCGTCCCGGATGATACGGCTGATACGGAGATGCTTTTCTCCCGCAAGGCCGTCACCGATTCGCTGCTTTCCCGACTGATTCCCAAGAAGAAGCCGGAAGCAAATAAACACATGGTACCAGTAACCGATCTTGAGAAGCGCCTTTCGCTTCTCGCACATTAAAGGAGGATTTTTATTATGACTCAGATTATGGAACTCATGGACAAGAGAGCGAAGGCATGGGAGGCCGCTAAGGCGTTTCTTAATAGCCACTCTCAGAACGGCGGCATGGTTTCTGCGGAGGATGCCGCAACGTACGACAAGATGGAAAAGGAAGTCACCGACCTCACCAAGGATATCGAGCGCCTGCAGCGTCAGGAGCAGATCGACAAGATGATGAGCGCACCGACTTCTACTCCGCTCACCGGAAAGCCCGGTGTAAAGGATGAACCGGAAGATAAGCCCGGCAGAGCTTCTGCAGCCTATAAAAAGGCCTTCTGGGACAACATCCGTCATCCCGGCAATCCCGCAATCCGCGATGTACTTGAGGAAGGAACCGATGCAAACGGCGGATACCTTGTTCCGATTGAATTCGAGCACACCCTTGTTCAGGCGCTCAACGAAAACAATATCATGCGTACTATCGGCTGCAAGGTCATTACCACACAGAACGAGCGCAAGATCCCTGTGGCAAATGGTCACACGCAGGCGGCGTGGACTGCCGAGAACGGTGCCTACACCGAGAGCAATCCGACCTTCGCGCAGACCAGCATTGACGCTTTTAAGCTGACTGACCTCATCAAGGTGTCCGACGAGCTGCTTTCCGACAGCTTCTTTGATATCGAAGGCTACATCTCTGAGGAATTCGGTCGCGCCTTCGGTGAAGCTGAAGAAGATGCCTTCATCAACGGTGCTGTGCAGACCGGCCAGACGGCTATCGACAGACCTACTGGCCTGTTCATTCCTTCTGCCGCTGGTGGTGCTCCTTCCGGCGTAACCGCAGCTTCCGCTACGGCAATTACCGCCGATGAGCTGATCAGCCTTGTGTACTCTCTCAAGGCACCGTATCGCAGCAAGGCGAAGTTCCTCATGAATGATGCCACTGTCGCAGCTATCAGAAAGCTCAAGGATCTGAACGGCGTCTATGTATGGCAGCCTGCTCTTACTGCCGGAGAGCCTGATAGACTGCTTGGCTATCCGCTCTACACCTCTCCGAAGGTACCTACAATGGCCGCAGGTGCAAGAGCCATCGCATTCGGCGACTTCTCCTGCTACTGGATCGCTGATAGAGCCGGTCGCACAATCAAGCGCCTCAACGAGCTTTACGCTACCAACGGTCAGGTCGGCTTTACCTGCACGGAACGTGTTGACGGCAAGCTGATCCTTTCCGAAGGCATCAAGATTCTTGACATGAAGGCAACTTCCGGTTCTTAAGGCAAGGAGGTGAACGACCGTGGCTTTGATTTCAACTGAAGATGCGAAGGCCTATCTGCGCGTAGATTCGTCGGATGAGGATGCCACGGTCGGTATCCTCTTGGCCTCCGCAATTCGCTTATGTATTGATATTGCAAGACTTACGGATGATCAGTGGGAAGTGGTCGACTCCGATGCGGCTTCTTCTGATGAATATACCGAAGCGGAGCTGTCTGCAATCCGGGAAACCATGAAGGTCGCTATCCTCTATACCTGTGCCTATCTCTTTGAGCACAGGGAGGAAGCCGACCACCATGCTCTTACCATGACACTACGCTCACTTCTTTTTGCAATACGGGAAGGAGCGTTTTCATGAATATAGCAGCTATGAGGGTGCGCGTCACTTTCCAGAAAAATACAGTCATCGTCGACAAATACGGAAACCACAAAACCGGCTGGTCGGATTATTTTTCCTGCTGGGCGACTGTCGGCACGAGCTCCGGTTCCGAATCTTCCGATGTAGTCATCAATCCGGAGGAATCGCTGGACTTCACCTGCCGCTACTGCTCTGAGCTTGCGGCTGTGGAATCGACAAAATACCGGATCATCGCGGAAGGCCGCACCTACAACATCACCTATGTGAATCCGATGGGCTATAAGCATAACAGCCTGAAATTCAACTGCAAGCTGGAGAAGAACGCATGAGTAGAAATGTATCAATAAACGAGATGGGCGACGCCATTATGGAGGAGCTTGAAAAATATTCAAAACTCGCCACAGATGACCTGAAGGCCGCTGTGAAAGAAACTGCTGCTTCCGTCCGTAAGGATATTCAGGCAGGCGCTCCGGTCGATACCGGCAAATACAAGAAAAGCTGGTCGGTCAAGAATATGCACGAGGATTCACAGAGCATTGACCTTGTAGTGCATTCGAGGAACCGCTATCAGCTGGCACACCTTCTGGAGCATGGGCATGTGAAACGTGGCGGCGGACGTGTTCCGGCACAGCCTCATATCGCCTCAGCCGAGGAGCGCGGAAACGAAAAGCTCGTCAATACCATCAAGCAGAAGCTGGGAGGTGGATCATGACATACGACGATGTAATCACCATGTTAGAGGAAGCCGGTCTGCCGCTTGCCTACGACCATTTTGCCGAAGGCGAGTCACCAGACCCACCCTTCCTCGTTTTTCTTTATCCGGGCTCTGACAATATGTTCGCGGATGACACGGTGTTCAAGAAAATTGATGAACTGAACATCGAATTATACACGGACGTAAAAGACCCGGAAACAGAAACCCAGATCGAGGACATCTTAATCGCCCACGACCTGCCTTATGAGAAATCTGAGGTATGGATCGAGTCGGAGAAGTTGTACGAGGTCTTATATCAAACACAGATCATAGGAGGTTAAAAACTATGCCTAACACGAGTAACAAGGTCAAGTTCGGCCTTAAAAACTGCCACTACGCCATTGCTACGCTTGCCGCTGACGGCACTGTCACCTTTGGTACACCCGTAGCAATGCCCGGTGCCGTATCCCTTTCGCTGGATGCTGAGGGAGATAATGATCCATTCTATGCGGACGACTCCGTATATTACATGGTTTCAAACAACAACGGCTATTCCGGCGACTTTGAACTGGCGCTGATCCCGGAGAGCTTTCTTACGGATGTCATGCACGAGACTGAGGATGCAAACGGCGTCATTGTTGAGAACAAGGATGTAGAGCCGGAGCATTTTGCGCTGCTCTTTGAGTTTTCCGGCGACCAGAGAAAGATCCGTCACTGCATGTATTACTGCAGCGCGACCCGTCCTTCCGTCACCGGCAGCACCAAGGAGGACTCTACCGAGGTGCAGACTGAGACGCTCTCCATCACAGCTTCTCCGCTCCCTTCCGGCATTGTGAAGGTCAAAACTGGTACGAACACTACAAGTGCTGTTTACGACGCTTGGTACAGCTCTGTATATGAGCCGAGTGCTTCAGTAAGTAGCGGTGAATAAGGAGGCGCGATATGGCAGTAACAAAAACAATCGAAGTTGACGGCAAAGAGGTGCAGTTCCGCGCCTCAGCCGCCATTCCTCGCCTTTACAGAAATAAGTTCCACAGGGATATTTACAAGGATTTAAACGAGCTGCAGAAAGGCATCGATGAAAGCGACGCAGAAAGCTCCAATCTGGACACTTTCAGTCTGGAGCTTTTTGAGAATATCGCATGGCTGATGGCAAAGCATCAGAATCCTGATGTCCCGGATACTCCGGAGGACTGGCTCGACCAGTTCAACACCTTCTCCATTTATGAAATCCTGCCTCAGATCATCGAGCTGTGGGGACTCAATGTGGAACAGCAGGTGGAATCTAAAAAAAACATCATCCGACAGAGCGGGAAATGACAACCCCGCTCTTTTTACTCCGGTGTGTGCAGATCGGGCTTTCCATCTCGGAGCTCGACCTGCTCACTATCGGGACTGTCAATGACATGTATGCAGAAATGAGCAACGACGATTACAACTATCCTGCGCTCGCGACACAGGAGCAGATGGATCGATTTTAACAGGAAGGAGGTCACCGCATGGCCGACAGAATAAAAGGCATAACCGTGGAAATCGGCGGCGATACGACCGGCCTTTCCAAAGCCCTCTCCGGCGTAAACAAAGAAATCAAATCAACTCAGTCGCAGCTAAAAGACGTCAACAAACTCCTAAAGCTCGACCCGACAAATACCGCGCTGCTCGAACAGAAACAGAAGCTCCTACAACAGGCAGTCTCCGAAACGAAGGAAAAGCTCACACAGCTGAAGTCCGTGCAAGACCAGATGGATGCTGGACTTAAAAACGGTACCGTCACCCAGCAGCAATATGATGCATGGCAGCGTGAGATCATAGAGACCGAAAACGAGCTCAAAAACCTCGAACAGCAGTGTCGGGAAACAGATACTTCTATCACGGCAACACTCCGGGCTACCGGCTCTAAACTGCAGGAGGTCGGCGGGAAAATATCTGATGTCGGTACGAGCCTATCGACGCATGTAACGGCTCCCATTGTCGCCATCGGCGCTGCCTCCATTGCAGCCTTTAACGAGGTGGATGCTGGCCTTGACATCGTTGCACAGAAAACTGGTGCTACCGGCGATGAGCTGGAGGATATGTGCCAGATCGTAAAAGACCTCGCCACGGAGATACCGACGGACTTCGAAACTGCCGGTGCTGCTGTCGGCGAGGTCAACACGCGTTTCGGCCTGACCGGGCAGGCGCTGGATGACCTCTCGGCAAAATTCATCAAGTTTGCCCAGCTCAATGATACCGATGTTTCGACATCTATCGACAATGTATCCTCCGTCATGAACGCCTTCGGCATGGACGCTTCCGAGGCAGATAATCTTCTGGATGCCTTAAACGCTACCGGTCAGGCCACCGGCATTGATATGGACACGCTGGCAAATGCCCTCTCCTCCAATGCCGCGCAGCTGAAGGAAAGGGGACTCACTGCCCAGCAGGCCGCTGGCTTTATGGGCATGGTGGAAATGTCCGGCCTTGATACCTCTGCCGCTATGATGGGCTTAAAGACCGCCATGAAAAATGCAACGGCAGACGGCAAAACGCTGGATCAGGTGCTTGCGGAATTTTCTGCTACCATGCAGGGAAGCGGCAGCGATGCTGAAAAGCTGCAGGCGGCCTATGACCTTTTCGGAAGTAAGGCCGGTGCCTCCATCTATAATGCCGTGCAGACCGGAAAGCTCAACCTGTCGGATTTCTCCGGCTTCCTCGGAGATTTTGAAGGCAGTGTCGAGAACACCTTCAATGAGACACTCGACCCGATTGACCAGTTCCAGATGACCATGAACTCTCTGAAGGAAACCGGTGCAGAGGTCGGCAACTCCCTGATGTCAGTTCTCGCTCCTGTCCTTAAAGAGCTCTCTGACAAGCTGAAATCTCTCGCCGAATGGTGGAACAACCTCGGAGAGCCTATGCAGCAGATGATCGTAAAGATTGCGCTCGTGGCTGCTGCAATCGGGCCGGTACTTGTAATCGTCGGTAAGGTAATCTCCGCTGTTGGTACGATTATGACGATTATTCCTACTGTTACCACTGCTATGGCCGGAGTAAAGACGGCGATGGCTGGTCTGAATGCTGTCATGGCGGCAAATCCGATAGGCCTGATCATTACGGCCATCGGCCTACTGGTAGCTGCATTTATCTACCTGTGGAACAACTGTGAGGGCTTCAGAGAATTCTGGATCAACCTCTGGGAAAATGTCAAGGAGATCGCCATTACTGTATGGACGGCGATCAAGGACTTCTTCGTCAGTGTCTGGGAGGCAATAAAGAACACCTTCACCACTGTGGTAAATGCAATCAGCAGTTTTCTTACCACAGCTTGGAATACGATAAAAAGCACGGTCGAAACCGTGATGAATGCCATAAAGACGGTTATCTCTACGATCTGGAATGGCATCAAGAGCCTTTTTGAAACTATTTTCAATGCAATCAAAACTGTAGTGACCACCTATTTCAATATCTATAAGACGATCATCGAAACCGTCCTGAACGTGATAAAGACCGTGGTTACTACTGTTTGGAACGCGATAAAAACAGCTGTTGAAACTGTCGTGAATGCTATAAAGACGGTCATCACCACCGCATGGAATGCCATCAAAACTACGACCTCTACGATTTTCAATGCCGTTAAGAGCGTGGTCACTTCCGTTTGGAACGGTATAAAGAGCGCAGTCATGAATGTGGTTAATGCCATGAAGTCCGGCATCAGCAATGGCTTCAATGCGATCAAGAGCACGGTGTCCAATATCGTAAATGGGATCAAGAGTACCATCTCGAATGTGTTCAATACCATCTGGAGCACGGTATCCGGCATCGTAAACAAGCTAAAGAGCGTATTCAACTTCAGCTGGAGCCTACCGAAGATCAAGCTGCCGCACTTCTCCATCACAGGCAGCTTTTCGCTGAACCCGCCATCCATACCGCACTTTTCTGTAGATTGGTATAAGAAGGCGATGTCCGGCGGCATGATCTTAAAGGATGCGACCATCTTCGGCCAGAGCGGCGGCACGCTTCTTGGCGGCGGTGAGGCCGGTGATGAAGCTGTGGTCGGTGTGAGCTCGCTGCGCTCCATGATTCAGGATGCAGTAAGCAGCGCTACTCTCAGTGTTTCAGGCGACCAGCCTCTCATCAATATTGAGGAAATGAGTGTCAGAAGCGACGACGATATCCGGAAGATTTCTCAGCAGCTCAATACTCTGCTGACTGCCGGACGCAGGGCGAAAGGACTGGTGTAACATGGGATTTTCATTTAACGGAACAACCTCCCAGTCTATGGGACTTGCGACAAGAATTACAAACGAATACCGGATGCCGGATCTTAGAAACAACACGATCACCATGCCCGGACGACACGGTGTATTTGATTTTGGAGAAACGGTATCCGAGCGAAAGATACTGATTTCCTGCTTCATTCCTCCGGGAAAGACGGACGAGCAGTTTCTTTCAAAAAAGGACGATATTATCGAATGGCTGAATCCGGACAACGGCCTCTGCCAGCTCATTCTGGACAAGGAACCGGGACGAGTGTATGAAGCAAGGCTTACATCCGGATTCTCCTTTGACCGGGCAGTCCGTAATTCCTGCACCTTTGATCTGGAATTTTTCTGCCCAGACCCTTATGGCTATGCCATATCAGACGAGACCTTTGATTTTGCGGAAACCGGAACCTTTACCGCGTCTCGCGCTCTTGGGAATATCGAGTCCTACCCGGTCTACTCCTTAACGGGTGTAATTCCTTCCGGGACGGACTCGTATATCTCCATAACCACAAACGGCAGCGAGCTACAGATCATTGGACGGCTTGCCGCCGGAGAAACATTGATTATTGACTCCGATCTGATGACGGCAAAAGTAGTTGACTCTAACGGAGAAACCCTCCGAAACGGTCTCCCGCTTTTGTCGGAGCTTAATTTTCCGGTCTTAAACACGGGAGATAATACCATCGTGATTGCTGTGGTCGGTACGAGTACAACATTTACGGAACTGAACATTCAAGCCAGAAGCCGCTGGAGGTGATATTGCATGGCTCTTAAAAATATATTGAATACCCAAGATGCCTTCACCGGCGAGTTCCCGGCTGCATGGGCTCCCGACGGTCTCTGGCGTTTTAACGAGTCCGAACCGGATGCAGATGATTATCTGGCGGATTCCTCCGGGAAGGATCGTAAGGCATATATTCATAACTGGAGCGGAACAACCGCAGATATGAAAACAGGCAATTTCGGTCGCTATTTTCAGATGAACATCAATAATCCTTCATCGGAGAAAACCTACCTGAAAGTAGAAAATGACGGCAGCATCTTCTCAAGCCTCGGTGAAACCATCGTGGTCGGCGGCTGGATGAAGCCCACGACATATTCAGTCGGCAACACCTATACTCCGATCCTAAATACCCGCTATGGTTCCGGACAGCCGATTTTCTATCTGTCGCTGATCAGAGGAAAACCGAGGATTATGCTGTATAACTCCTCCGGTTCTCTGATCCTCGATACGTCGGTAACGCCATCATTCTCTTTGCTAAACGGCTACTGGTATTTTATCGCCTGTGTGATCAAGCCAAATGCCAAGACAGCGCAGTACATCCTTGGCGATAAAAGCTCCGGCACGGTTTGGCAGTCAAGTGTGCTGACCTTTACCGGAGAGCTGAACCGTAGCTGTGTGGCTGACCTCATCTGGGGAATGCACGCAGACTCCTACTGGTATGCAGGCGGCTTTGATGATTGGTTCCTCGACTGTGATTCTGATCTAACTGCCGATGACCTTGCAGAATATTTTCTGGAATCGCTCTCCGCAAACGGTGCAGATCTGACCGGTGATGTGGACGCTCTGACGACACCGGATGTCGTTACGCTTCGAGCTACAGACTCTGTCTATCCATCAAGCGGACAGCTCATTACTGCAGCAAGGGACTGTGGCGTGACTGGCAACGGCAGAGTTTCTGTAAAAGCTGATTACTCTCCGGGAGAGACCTCTATCTCGCTTGTGGAAACAGCCACCTCAGATGACCTCTCCGCTTGGACAGAGTGGCAGGCTGTCGGTGCAAACGGCGAGCTGGAATCTCCTGCAAAGAAATACATCAAATACCGCGTCACGCTTTCTACCACAAATACAGCAAGGACGCCTACGCTGACATCTATCAGTCTGTACGATAATCCAAAGCCGCTCTATACCAAACTTGGCTATGCAAGACCGGTCATTCTGGACTCAGACGGGAATGTGGAAGCTGTGTTGGATAACGCATATGACATTATTGTGACCAGTGAGATCAACGGTGTGGATGAGCTGGAATTTAAGCTGCCGTTTCAGGATAGCAAACGCGCCTATATCGATAACGAAAAGACCGTGCGTATTGTCAGCGACACCTATCGCATCCGCACGATTACGGACGACAAGGAAGAAAGCGGCAAGGCCATCACCACGGTCTATGCAGAAGCGGCATTCTATGATCTTGCCTACTCCGTGAAAAAGGACGAGATTACCTTTAACGCAGACACGGCTGATGTGCCGATGGCTTATGCCCTGCAGGGTACCGACTGGGATGTGGGCACGGTTAATGTCTCCACAAAGCGTACTTGGACTTGCTCTGAGAAAAACGCGCTGGCAATTTTGCGTGCAGTACAGAACATTCACGGCGGCGACCTGATTTTTGATAACGCAAACAGGATCGTGAAGCTCCTAACCTTCTCCGGTGAAGATTCCGGCGTACTGTTCTGCTACAAGAAAAACATGAAATCCATCCAACGCGTCATTGATACGACCAGCCTGATTACAAGGCTTTACGCCTATGGCAAGGACGGCATGACCTTTGCTTCGATCAATGGCGGCAACGAATATGTGCAGGACACGACCTATACTTCCGAAATACGAATTGCTACGCTGGATTGCTCGAACTTCACCAATCCATATCAGATGCTGGAATATGCCAACATGCGACTTGCAGACTATGCCTCTCCGCGTATCTCCTATGTGCTAAAGGCGATGGATCTGTCAGTATTGACCGGCTATGAACATGAAACATGGGCGCTGGGCGATACGGTCATGGTGAAGGATGATGACCTGAACCTGTCTGTAAAGACCAGAATCGTCCGCAGGGAATACAACCTGCAGGAGCCTTGGAATACGGTGCTGGAGCTTTCCACTACCCTCCGGGAGCTGGGCGATTCCTCCTCACGCTGGGATAGCGCAGCCGATACGCTGGAGTCTACCGATCTGATAGACAGTCAGGAAATGAAGGATCTGGTGCCGTTTAATCACCTGCGTAATTCCAGAGCAGATTCCGGTCTTACCTACTGGCAAAACTCCGGATTTACCGTGGATGCAGATAATGGCGTATCCGGCACGGCTTCCTTCAAATGCGAAGGTGCGCTGAATACCACAAAGAGTCTTTCACAGACCATAACGCCCGCCAACCGGCAGTGCTATACCTTTTCGGCGCAGATTGCCTCTGAGAATCTCTCAAAAGGTACGAATGGACAGGTGGGCATTGAGGTGACCTTTGAATACGAGGACGGAACAACGGAAACACGATTTATAGACCTGATCTGAAGGAGGGATTTCTATGGCTTCATTTACACACGTGGCACAGGATGTCTCTCCTCAGTATGGACGCGTTACAAAGATCACCATCCGGGTATGCGTGACCGACTGCACTGGAACTGTATATATCACAGATATGCTCCTGCAGGGCGGCTCCATCGCCACCGGCTGGGTAGGCCATGTATCAGAAATTCAATGGACGGAGGACGGATAAATGCCGGAGTTTACACGCTTTACAGAGACAATTACAAAAAAACAGGATAAGCGCGTCGTAAACATCACGGTAAAGCCCACCGTCATAGATTGCACCGGTTCGGTCTGGTTTACCGACTTGATGCTGCAGGAAGGCGATAAAGTCACAGGCTTTGTCATCAACACCGAAACGTTTCTGGAAAAATACGATGGCGATGATGCTACAGACGGAAAGAGGTTTTATAACGGTATCGTCCGCTCCGCTGCTACCTGCGTCATCTTCAATCTCGGTACCACTGCTGCCGGTCTTGACTACAAGGTCTATCCGATTCAGGCGATGGCTGCCGGGTGTATATCGCTTGCGCTGGGTGAAGGTGCTCATAAGGCAACTTTCAAAGCAGCGGCTGCTGCCGGTGATGAATTTGACCTTTTTGCTTCTACGAGGAAGTGCCTGAAGAACGGTGCTGCAACATCCAAGGACGGCTTTTTCCAATACTCTGCTGCCGGTGACAGCAAGCACCCGATTACTGTGGCAGATAAAAAGTCTGCACGCATCTATGTTGAGTTTCAGGAAATGCAGGACGGAGGTGATGCCCTATGAGCTATGATTATTTGAAAGGCCGCAAATGCATGGTCTGGACATTCATGGGCAATTCCAGAATGTATCAGGCACTTGCCGCATATGGAGACCGCCTCTCGCAGGTAGGTCTCTTTTCTTTTAAGGTATCGCGCACCGGTGTCATCACAGAAAGCGGCGTGGCCATCTCCAATATGCTGACCTACATCAACAGCTGGCCGCATATCAAATGGCTGCTGACGATATCCAACGATGGCACGAACAGTATCTTTGCTGCTCTCCGGGATAACACCGACGGTGCTCAGGATACCTTCCTTTCGGAGATCGTCCGCATTATGGAAAAATACCCGTGGTGCGACGGCATCGACATCGACCTTGAGAAGGGCGACGGGTATTCCACGCACGCTGCCTCCACGGCAATGTTTCGGAATATATATAACACAGTAAAAGGATATGACAGCAGCAAGCTCATGAACATCTGTCTGCCGGGCATGAATTCCATCAACGGCTCGGTCGGCGGCGAGAACTGGTGCGTTTACGGCGACCTCAACGCTTACTGCGATACGGCGGCCATCATGAGCTATGGCATGGCGTGGGCAGGCTCTGCTCCCGGAGCCGTCTCTCCAAGAGACTGGCTTGAGGGCATTTACGACTATGCGGTCACAGTCATGAATCCGGAGAAGATATTCTTCGGCCTTCCTGCATACGGCTGGAACTGGCAGATTTATGATCTTCCTGCAAACCTCGGTAAAACCTATCGCGGCACATCAAATACCTATTACGCGGCAAAGAACTGGATGACCGGACAATACAACTTCACGGACGATGCTCCTCCGCAGCCCTTCATCCCGATCCTCGCATATTGGGATGACTACGATATGGTGCCTTGGGCGCTTCCGCAAGTCTACGACTTCATGGAAGGCAGAGATGCCACAAGCTATGAGTATCCTCTGATGAACGGAACCTATAACAGGAGGCATTACCTGACGGCTTACAGCAAAGAGCAACACACAGAGTTCGGTACCATTTATGTGGATGCGGATGGAACGACAAGCTCCTACTCCGGCATTGTATCCTTTGAAAATGGTGTGGCCACTCTCGGTGACGCTGGCTCTGCCACATATACCTTTTCCGTATCAAGCGCCGGAACCTACGACATCGCCATCCGCCTCTGCTATCCCTTCTGGGATAAAAACGGCATTTATGTTTCGATTGACGGCAACACGACGCATTTTACGGAAAGCAGGCTCTGGTGGCCATATTGGAGAAGCACCTTCTGGACGACGCTCGCCAGCAGCATTTCACTCTCTGCCGGTACGCACACCATCGTGATATCCGTGGATGTAAAAGGCGTACAGTTTTATGGCTACCGTGTTTGCAGCAGCTTTTCGGAGGCTCCCTCCGCAGGCACTGCGACCTTTACACTCTCTCCACGCCACTTTATCGACGTGGACGGCAATGAGTGTCAGCCGGATAGAGCTTTCAAACTCACCTGCGAAATGCTGAGACGAAAGCCGGACTCTGCCCTCATCTGGTATGAGGATTTCCGAGACTACGGTGTGCTGCAAACAAACTACTGGACGACGCTTTCAGGCTCTTGGACTGTATGGCGCGAGGATGAATATTCCGAAAGCCGCGTTTACTCCCAGCTTGACGGCTCCGGAAAGCTCGCATGGCGATACGATGGTTTTTTCGATATTCACCTGCGGGCAAGGCTGGCTTTTCCTGCGACAGGAAGTGGCAAAGCCGGAGTATTCTGTGGTGATCTGTTCTGCTGCCTAAATTATGATTCTCAGGCTGTGGAGCTTTATAACGGCAGCACGCTCCTTGGCAGCTACAGCCAGACCATAGAGCGAACAGCAAATGCAGACCTGCGTACCGATCCATCCATGTACACGGTCGAGTTGCGTATCCGTGGAAACAAGGTGCGTGTTTATTCCGGTTCTTCCTATACGCTTCGCTTCACAGCTACGGTCAGCGGCTTTTCCGGAGGCTATGCCGGATACCGTTCAGATAACCGGACGGTCTGCGAGCTGCTCCGCCTTGGCGATGCATGGACTTACGAGCCCTACGAGCGCTTTGATGTTACCTTCCCGGACGGCACAGTTACACAGTATGGAAGGATCAGCAGGTCGAACGCCACATGGGATACGGAATTTCAGGTGTTTACGCTGACCTCGGATATCGAGGAGGATGCGACACGCAGCGAGAGCATTTCTCTGGATTATGAGTTCTACCACTCCCATGAGCTTGCCCTGACCTGTGGCAACGATTATACGGTGACCATCACGCCAAAGGACATCGACATCTGGATATCAAGGCTCTTTCTCGGTGATGCTGACGGCTTTTCCATCCTCTACTATCAAGACGTGGATTCGCTCGTTTACTGGGCAAATGAAGCGGCCTACCGCTGGGGAGTGAGAGGCTTTGCCATGTGGTCGCTGGGACAGGAGGATATGCGGCTCTGGGAAGCGCTGCCAAAACAGATATAACTTCATACACGGATACAGTTCATGAGGCTGTCTGCAAAATGCAGGCGGCTTTTATTTTGCACAAAGGAGGGATTTTCTCATGAAAGAATTCTGGAACACGATCCAACTGGTATTTGCCGCTGTCGGAGGATGGCTTGGCTATTTCCTTGGCGGCTGTGACGGGCTCTTGATTGCGCTGGTGATCTTTGTGACCTGCGACTACCTTACCGGCATCATGTGTGCCATCTCAGACAAAAAGCTCTCAAGCGAGGTCGGCTTTAAGGGAATCTGCCGCAAGGTGCTGATCTTCCTGCTGGTAGGCATCGGAAACGTCATTGATGTTCAGGTACTCGGCCATCCGGGAGTGCTCCGCACGGCGATCATCTTCTTCTACCTGTCCAATGAAGGTCTGTCGCTGACGGAGAACGCAGCACACCTCGGCCTGCCGGTACCGGAGAAATTAAAGGAGGTCTTGGAGCAGCTCCATGACCGTCACGATGAGGAGGAAAAATAACATGACGAGAAAAGGAATCGACGTCAGTCATTGGCAGGGAACCATTGACTGGAATAAGGTCAAAAAGGCCAGTATCGAGTTTGCCATCATCAAAGCTGGCGGCTCCGATGCCGGTTTTTATACGGATAGCAAATGGGAAGCAAATTACAAAGGCGCGAAGGCTGCCGGTATTCCCATCGGCGCTTACTACTTTGTCGGAAAGGACTGCGTAACTGCTTCCGCCGGAAAAGCAGATGCAGAACGCTTCCTGCAAATCCTGAAGGGTAAACAGCTGGAATACCCGGTCTACATGGATAACGAAGCGCAGCCTGCCTCTGCCAAGGCCGGAATCACTGAGGCCACCATTGCTTTCTGTGAAACTATGGAAGATGCCGGATACTTCGTCGGGATCTACGGCTCCGCTGTTTCCGGCTTCAAAGAACGCATGGATGACACGAAACTCACGCCCTACGCTCACTGGGTAGCGCAGTATGCCAGCAAATGTTCTTATAAAGGCGACTACGGCATCTGGCAGTATTCTTCCAAGGGCTCTGTTGACGGCATCAGTGGTAATGTGGATATGGACTACGCCTATGTGGATTATCCTGCCATTATCCAGAACGGCAGCTTCAACGGCTTTACAAAGTCTGCGTCCGATGACAGCAAGCCTGTCACTCCTGCTCCGGTCACTCCGGCAAAGACCGTAGATGAGCTGGCGCAAGAGGTGCTGGACGGCAAATGGGGAAACGGAACCGACCGCAAAGAACGCCTCACCGCTGCCGGGTATGATTATTCTGCCGTGCAGGCAAAGGTCAATGCTCTGGTGAAAAAGCAGGAATCTACTCCTGTCTACTACACCGTAAAAAGCGGTGATACCCTCTCCGGAATTGCTAAGAAATACAGCACCACGGTTTCGGCGATCCAGAAGCTCAACCCGACGCTCATCAAAAACGTCAACCTTATTCTGACCGGCTGGAAGATCAGAGTGAAATAACTGAATATCCAATCTGCTATGCCTGCGAGTGTTCTTCGGAATGCCCGCAGGCTTTTTTTATTTTCCTCCGCTCAAAAAGGCAGTTCATCTCCAGTGGAAACTGGAGGTGGATATGTTATGACAGACGAAATCACAAATGTTCAATCTGGATATTTCACGCAGGAGCGGATTCAGGGCGATCTGGACTACCGCAGAGCACAGACAATCGCAAAGAAGATGCTCGATGACGGCCTCATTTCTGTGGCTGAATTTAACAAATTAACCGCCATCAATCGGGAAACTTTCTCTCCCTTGTTCGCGGAAATAATGCCGAAAATCCCTTGATATGTAGTCGCTTTAGAGTGATGTATAGACGTACGGAAAGGAGGTACTTCCCTTGAAAAAAGTTACGAAAATCGCGGAAACAGCGAACTCGAAAGTTAAACTCAAGAAGATCAGGGTAGCCGCCTACTGCCGCGTCTCTACGGATTCCGATGCCCAGCTTGAAAGCCTTGAGGCACAGAAAACCCACTACGAAAATTACATCACATCCCGTGATGACTGGGAGTTCGCTGGACTCTATTTCGACGAAGGCATCACTGGCACCAAGAAGGACAAGCGCCCGGAGCTCCTACGACTCATTGACGACTGCAAGGCCGGTAAAGTGGACTTTGTTATCACAAAATCCATCAGCCGCTTCAGCCGGAACACAACGGACTGCTTAGAACTGGTAAGAAAACTGCTCGCCCTGCACATTCCGATTTATTTCGAGAAGGAAAATATCAACACCGGCTCAATGGAGAGCGAGCTGTTTCTGGCAATTCTCTCCAGCATGGCCGAAGGCGAGTCTGTTTCCATATCAGAAAACAGCAAGTGGTCAATCCAGAAACGCTTTGAGAGCGGCACCTATAAAGTCAGCTACCCACCCTACGGCTACGATTGGGATGGCGAGCAGATGGTAATTAATCCGGAGCAGGCGGCTGTGGTAAAAGAAATCTTCGCAGCGCTGCTCTCCGGCAAAGGCACCCACGCCATCGCGGACGACCTGAACCGGCGAGGCATTCCTACCAAGCGAAACGGACGCTGGACAGCCACAACCATTCGCGGGATGCTCTCCAATGAGAAGTATGTCGGCGACTGCCTTTTCCAGAAAACGTACTCGGATTCACGCTTTGTCCGGCACAACAATCACGGCGAGCAGACACAGTACATGGTCAAGGATCATCACGAGGCAATCATCAGCCGGGAGGACTTTGAAGCTGCTCACGCTTTTATTCACCAGCGGGCAACGGAAAAAGGTGTCGTCAAAGGGAGCGACAAATACCAGAATCGCTACACCTTCTCCGGGAAGATCATCTGCGGCGAGTGCGGCGATACCTTTAAGCGCCGGATACACAGCTGCACCGGATACAAATACACCGCATGGTGCTGCAGTACCCACATCAAGGATAAAGATAAATGCCACATGCTTTTTGTAAAGGACGATGATCTGAAGCAGGCTTTCGTCACCATGATGAACAAGTTGGTCTACGCGCACAGGATCATCCTAAAACCATATGTGGACGCATTGAAAAACACTTCGTCTGATGACTCGCTTCGGCGCATTCAGGAAATACAGACCCTACTGGCGCAGAACACAGAAAAGCGCGAGACGCTGACAAAGCTCATGACACAGGGCATCATCGACCCGATCCTTTTTAACAAAGAAACGAACGAGCTGCTTTCTCAGGCAGACAGTTTCCGGGATGAGATCAACGCCTTAAAAAACGCTGTTTCCGGAGATGTAACAAAGGTCACAGCAGCCACAGCGCTTCTGCACTTTACAGAAAAAGGTGGAATACTTCATGAATTCGATGATGACCTGTTTAATGAATATGTGAACTGCATCATTGTCCGCTCCAGAAATGAAGTGCGCTTTGAACTGAAATGCGGTCTGACGCTTCGAGAAAGGATGTGAATACATGGGACATACACCCTACGGCTACAGCATTGAAAACGGCTGCGCCACGATTAAAGAGGATGAAGCCAATAAAATACGAAAGCTCTATGAGAATTACCTCTCCGGGATGGCACTGGCCAAGGCTGCTGCCGCTGCTGGCATTGAAACCTACCACGGCACGGCAAAGCGCCTGATGGAAAACAGGCACTACCTCGGAGACGACTTTTACCCGGCTATCATTGATCAGGAAACCTACGATAAAGCTGCCGCCATCCGATTTGAACGCGCCGGGAAACTTGGCAGGCTGAACAGGAAAAAGAGTGTAAAACCCGCAGCGTCTCCTACCGGCTTTCGCATGGCTGCGGCAGAGCAACACTATGAAGATCCGAGGCTGCAGGCAGAATACCTCTACAGCCTCATTGAAAGCGAGGTAAACTAATGGGAAATGTAATGGTGATTCCGGCCAGAAGGCAGGTCGGAAATACAGTAAAGCAATCAGCGCAGAAAAAACTCCGTGTTGCAGCCTACTGCCGCGTCAGCACGGATTCCGAAGAACAGGAAACAAGCTATGAGGCTCAGGTCACGCACTACACCGAGTACATTCAAAAGAATCCGGAATGGGAGCTGGCGGGCATATTTGCAGACGACGGTATCTCCGGCACCAACACAAAAAAGCGTGATGAATTCAATCGAATGATCGACGAGTGCATGGCTGGTAACATCGACATGGTCATCACCAAGTCCATCAGCCGATTTGCTCGAAACACTCTCGACTGCCTGCAATACATCCGGCAGCTGAAGGATAAGAACATACCAGTTTATTTTGAGAAGGAAGCCATCAACACGCTGGACGCTAAAGGCGAGGTGCTGATCACGATCATGGCGAGCCTTGCCCAGCAGGAAAGCCAGTCAATGAGCCAGAACATCAAACTGGGACTGCAGTACCGCTACCAGCAAGGTAAGGTGCAGGTCAATCACAATCGATTCCTCGGATACACCAAGGATGACAACGGGCACCTGATCATTGACTCGGAACAGGCAGAAATCGTAAAGCGCATCTACCGGGAATACCTCGAAGGCTCCAGCATGGATAAGATCGCCGACGGGCTTATGGCTGACGGTATCCTCACCGGCGCTGGCAAGACAAAGTGGCACACCAGCACCATCAACAAGATTCTCCGCAACGAGAAATACATGGGTGACGCACTCCTGCAAAAGACCTACACCACAGACTTCCTGACAAAGAAGCGCATCAAGAACAACGGCACCGTCCCTCAATACTACGTTGAAGGCGACCACGAAGCGATCATTCCAAAAGACCTCTTCATGCAGGTGCAGGCGGAGCTTGTGCGTCGCCGGGTAGTCCATGTCAGCCCGACAGGCAAGAAACGCAGCTTCTCCTGCAATCACTGCTTTGCACAGATGGTTTTCTGCGGAGACTGCGGCGAGCTTTACCGGCGCGTTCACTGGAATAACCACGGCTGCAAGTCCATCGTCTGGCGCTGCATCAGCCGATTGGAGCCGGGCTCCGCAGACACAAACTGCACCAACCGGACGATTAACGAGCTCCTGCTGCAGGAAGTCACGGTCACAGCCATCAATCAGATTCTGACAGAGCGCGGCACCTTCCTAAAACAGTTGCAGACCAATATCGCCAAGGCCGTAGTCAGCGCCGATACCCTATCGCCGGATGGCATTCAAGCTCGGCTGGAAGAACTGCAAAAAGAGCTCATCAAGAAGGCAAACAACAAGCAAGACTATGACGCCATCGCCGATGAAATTTTCCGGCTCCGCGACCAGAAGGAACAATCAGAACTCGACAGCCACCACCGGGAAGAACTCATGAAACGGATCAGGGAGCTGCAAGACTTCATCGCCGGGCAGGAAACCGACATCACAGAGTTTGATGAGGCTCTGGTCAAAAAGCTCATCGAGAAGATCATCGTCTTTGCCGACCACTTCACGGTGGAATTTAAGTCCGGGCTCACAATCAACATCGAAGCATAAAAAAGGCTCCCTTACTACCGATGATGGCAGTTTGGGAGCCTTGTGGCAAGTTCCTATACCTTTTTCTCAATCATCTCTTTACAAATAACGTGATTTCCTGCTCCAAGAGCCTAAATACATTTGCCACCAGATAACCATCAGCAATCGCATGATTTAGACGGACAGTCACAGGCATCACAAGTCTGCCGTTTTCCTCCCTGTATTTTCCCCAGTTGATGACAGGCGCAAAAAACATATGAACATCGGGCAGTTCAAGATGCATGGCATCATAAGACAGCCACGGTATACATGACGCATCAAACCAGTTGGGATGATTCATAATATCAAAACCATATTCTCTGGTCTTTTTTGCCTCTTCAGCATCACGCAGAGCTTCTGCGTAGAATTTCTCATAATCTTCATCGTATTCTGTATAGACAAGCGTGAAGGTTTCTGTATCATCATGAAAGATATACTGTATGGGATTGATCACATCATAACAGATCAGTTCGTCCGTTTCCCTAAGATACCCCATCCTGTAATCCTCGCGGGAATTCAGAACCTTTGACAGGATAAAAAGAAAGTTGATGTAAAACTTTGTCCCGATCTCTTTGGAATGATGAACAAGATCGGTAACATCAATCCTCGCTGTCATGGAAGTCGAACACGCACAATCTTCTGTGAAATGACGGAACACGCCTTTTCTATAGTAAGTTTCTTTATCGATCACCTTATAATTCATACTGCGTCAATCTCCGAAATAATGATCTGTTATTCCCTTTAATATATGGCCGCCTGTTGGTGCCGACAATGTGGGAGCCTTGGTGTATTTTCTTTATTTTTTCTTCGGCGCAGGTAGTTCCGAATACATCGCTTCAAGCAGTTCTGTAAGGAACTCCTTATTGTCAACATCATCTACGAGCAGCATTTCCTTCGCCCCTTCATATGGCAGTTCCATGTCTGCATTCGGCATCATTGCCACAGCGGACTTTGTAGGCTTCACAAGAAAGCGGTCATCGTAAATGCCGCCGATGATCTTGCCGCGATAATAGAAGATGTATTCTCCCATCATTGCCCGGTATGATATATCGTCCAGTTCTGACAACTGCTCCAATATGAAATCCAAGTATTCTTTGCTTGATGCCATAATCCTACCTCTCCCTTATCGGATGTCTGATCACTGTTTTTAGCTTTTCCGGTGCAACCTTTCTGGCATCACTCAGATAAATTTCATGATGCAAACGCTGCTCTGTAATATCCAGAACATAGCCCTGCTGCTCCATGTATTCGTGCATAAGTGCGACAGTGGCAGGCTCATCGTCATAAGAACCGATGTGCATGCACTGAACGCACAAGCCCTCATCATAGGTCAGAAATTCGACCTTTGAAAAGTCTGTCTTTTTCTTCTTGGTAGCTTCCTCAATCGCCCAGTCAAAATCAACCTTTGTAACGAAATCTGGCAGACGAATGACGGAGATCCACTCGAAGTTTTCTTTGTGAGCATAGTCGATCCCGGCGACACCATCCTGCCACCAGAATCCTTCCAGCGGAGGGACTACATAATCGAAATAACCATCAATCTGGTGATCTCCCTTTTTGCTCATCTTGATCGTGAAGGCGATACCATAGAGCAGCCCGATAGACTGCTTATATTCCCCATCCTCCGCATTCGGATCACCGTGTCCACGAACCGCAATATAATTCATGCTCGGAACCGTGATGATACCGGGCTTATTCTTCGGCATGTAGAATTCCTTATACTCTTTTTTATAATCAAAAGCCATAACGCTTCCTCCTATCTTTCCTGACATCTATCTCGCAGCCACAACTCCCCGACATCTAACTCGGCAACTCAACATATTGACATCTAACTTGGCAACTCAACTCTCACACTTTTTGAGCCGGATTGCCCTTGGATAAGTTACCGAGAAGCGTTTGGTCTGCCCGATGCCAAATTTGCCCGATTGCCAGAAAACCGCAGTATACTTAAGCTTTCGCGGCTATTTTCCTTCGACTCTTGACATCAATACTACCGTCTCCACATGCACCGTCTCACAAAATTGATCCACCGCCACGCCTTTGACTACCTCATATCCTCTTGCCTGCATCATCTCCAGATCCCTTGCAAGACTCGTCACCTTGCAGGAAATATATACGATCTTATCCACACCATAATCCAGGATCTTCGGCAGCGCTTTCGGATGGATTCCGTCTCTCGGCGGATCCAGAACGATCACGTCAGGTTTCTCCTCTATCTCATCCAATACTTTAAACACATCGCCTGCAATAAACCGACAGTTATCCAACCCGTTGCGTGCGGCATTCTCTTTCGCAGCCTCGACCGCTTCTTCCACGATTTCCACTCCGATCACCTGCCTTGCCACAGGCGCCAGCACTTGTGCGATCGTTCCGGTTCCGCTGAACAGATCGAACACCGTCATATCATGAATATCCCCGATATAATCCCGCACTGTACTGTAAAGCACTTCTGCTCCGCGGGAATTTGGCTGGAAAAAGGAAAACGGAGTGATCTTAAATTCCAGACCGAGCAACTTCTCGTAAAAGTAATCCTGCCCATACAGGATTTTCGTCTCATCACTCTGAACCACATCCGACAACGAATCATTCAAAATATGAAGAACACCTACGATCTTTCCATCTAGGTTCAATGCCAGAAGCTTCTCCACAAGCGGCTGCAGATCATATGTTTCCTGCGTGGTTGTAACCAGATTGACCAGAATCTCTCCCGTTGTATCTCCTCTTCTGAGAAGCAGATGGCGCAGATAACCGGTATGCTGCATCTTACGATAATGGGACGCCCCCAATTTCCGGAAATATTCCAACACGCATGTCAGGATTTTCGTCATATCCTCATGCACCAGCTTACAGTCCGACGCCGTCAAAATGTCGTAGGTGCTTCCTTTTTTATGAAGTCCAAGAGAAAGCGGTCCGTCTTTGTATTCATCGCCAAATGAAAACTCCATCTTATTACGGTAGCCAAACTCTTTCGGACTCGCTTTGATTCCCTCAAATACAAACGAATGCCCAGATGCAAGCGCTCCCTCGATGATCTCTTTCATCTGCTCCGCTTTCATTTCCAGCTGCGCTTCATATGACATCGTCTGATACATGCATCCTCCGCAGGCGGGGAACAAACTGCACACCGGTTCCCTCGTCTCCAACGGTGATCGTTCCAGCACTTCCAACAATCTTCCCTCTGCCCTGCCATGTTTAAATTTGTTGATCCCGAAACGGATTTTCTGTCCCGGTATCCCGTTCTTTACGAGCACATATTGATCTTCTTCCGCAACATACACCAGTCCTTTATTCGGAAACTCGACTTTTTCGATCACGCCTTCCAGAATCTGTCCCTTTTTCATTCTCTCTTTCTCTCCTCTGTTTTTCTCCTAACAACTCTTCCAGATCATTTTTTTGAATCATTATTTTGAATCGTTCTTTTGAACCATTCTCTAAGTAATTTGTCATCCGGTTTCAAATTCATCAAATAACATGAAAAGAACAGGGTGCGGCATCTGCCACATCCTGTCCCGTCTGCACCTGTCTCACACTTTTGATCAGATCTGATCTTCCTCGCTGAAATAATCATCGAAATCATCGTCAAAATCTTCTTCAAAGTCTTCCAGATAATCCGGTGTGAAGAATCTGTATACTCCATATGCGATCGCTGCTACTGCCGCAACCGCTCCGATGATCGCCAGTACCCAGATCACTGTATTTTTCTGTTTGTCATCACTCTTCTTGTTCAAAAGTTCTTTTAATTTTGTTTCTGCGATCAATTCCTCTACTCTGTTCATATTCATCCCGTCCTTTCCCTACTTTTCATTCAGGTATTCTTTTTTTATTATAACACTAAGCTATTCAGATTACTACTGATAAGACCCGATTTTATATTTTTTTCAGCTTTGCAAATGTGGCAAACATTTTTTTGACTCCGGCAGTATCAAACTCGACGGTCACTTCAAAATCTCTGCCGCCCTCCAGGATGCCTTTGACTGTACCCTCGCCGAATTTGATATGACGCACCCGGTCTCCTACCTGATAATCCAGCCCTTTTTCTTTTGACACTGCAAATGCTTTCGCCCCTTTCTGAATCCCGTAATTTTGGAACGGTTTCTGGCGAAATGCCTGCTTCGCCTGTGTATAAGCATTCTGTCTGATCAGTTCCTGTTCCCGTTCTTTCTGCATTTCCTTGTCAAACGGAAGACTTCCGTTCTCCATCAGTTCTTTCGGAATTTCCTGTAAAAATCTGGACATCCGGTTATAATGCGTCTCTCCACGGGTCATACGTTTCCGTGCACACGTCATCGTCAATTCCTGTTCTGCCCGGGTGATCCCGACATAACAAAGTCTCCGCTCTTCTTCCAGATCCTCATCATTGTCCGAAGTGATCGTCATATAGCTTGGGAACAGACCGTCTTCCATTCCGACCAGATAGACATGCGGAAATTCCAACCCTTTTGCGCTGTGCAGTGTCATCAGAACGACATAATCCGGATTTTCTTCCAGTGAATCGATATCCGCAACCAGCGCAACCTCCTCTAAAAACTGGCTGAGGGACGGCTTCACCTGCTCGGCTGCGCACTGTTCCTCATATGCGGCGATTTTGCTTACCAGTTCTTCGATATTTTCAATCCTTGCCTGTGCGTCTTCCTTATCTTCCGCTTCCAGATTTTCAATGTATCCGGTCTTCTCAATGATCTCATTCATCAGATCTGTAATGCTGACTTCATCTGACCGCCGCTTAAAATATTCGATCAATGCCACAAAAGAATCCAATTTGGATGCGGCGCGCGCGACTCCGGGGATCAGATCCAATCCCAGAAGCGCCTCGTAAAATCCGATTTCCCTTGCTGCCGCCGATTCCTGGATCCGTGTGATCGTCGTCAGACCGATCCCCCGCTTCGGCACATTGATGATCCGTCGTACTGCCAGATCATCCCGCCCGTTATCGATCGTTTTCAGATAACAGAGCAGATCTTTGATCTCCCGCCTTGCATAGAAGTTGACGCCCCCTACGATCTTGTATGGAATATTGCATGCAACAAATTTTTCCTCAAACATACGCGACTGTGCGTTTGTTCTGTATAAAATCGCATAATCCTGATATGTACCGCCGTTCCCTATATTTTTCCGAATATCGTCCGCCACAAATTCTGCTTCATCATAAGCGGTATCAAACTGACGCAAATGTACTTTTTCTCCGTCTCCATTGTCGGTCCAAAGTGTCTTGTCTTTTCTTCCTCTGTTGTTTTGGATCACTGCATTGGCTGCATTTAAGATATTCTGTGTGGAACGGTAATTCTGCTCCAGTTTGATCACGCGTGCATTTTGAAATTCCTGTTCAAAATTCAAAATATTCCGGATATTCGCTCCTCGGAATTTATAAATGGACTGATCGTCATCTCCCACGACACACAAGTTCTGGTATTTTGCTGCCAAAAGACTTACAAACTTAAACTGCACCGTATTCGTATCCTGATATTCATCCACCATAATATAACGGAAACGTTCCTGATAAGATTCCAGCACATCCGGCTGTGTCCGGAAAAGCTGCACGGTCTTTAAAAGCAGGTCGTCAAAGTCCAACGCATTGTTGGCATGAAGCTGCCGCTCATACTCCCTGTAGACCTGCGCGATCTTCTGTTTTCCAAAATCCCCCGCTGCGTTCAGTTCATACTCATCCGGCGTGATCATCTCATCTTTCGCTGCCGAGATCGCACTCAAAAACATCCGCTCTTTGTATTTTTTTGTATCCACATCCAACACACGACAGACGTCTCTCATCAAAGATTTCTGATCGTCTGAATCATAGATCGTAAAATTTGTGTCGAATCCGATCCGGTCGATATACCGCCTGAGGATCCGCACACAGGTTGAATGAAACGTACTTACCCAGATACTCTCCGCTCCGAATCCAACCAGACGATCCACACGCTCCCTCATTTCCCCTGCCGCCTTATTGGTAAATGTGATCGCCAGGATATTCCATGGGTTGACGCCCCGTTCTTCGATCAAATAAGCAATCCTGTGGGTCAACACCCGGGTCTTTCCCGATCCCGCTCCCGCCAGGATCAGAAGCGGTCCCTCCGTATGAAACACCGCTTCTTTCTGCTGTTCATTTAATGTATCATAAATACTCATAACTTCTCCTTTTTTCATCCGTTCTGCTTCTGTCTCCCACGCATTTCACGCGGTGTACATCCGTAAATCTCATGAAACATCCGGTTGAATAATTTATAATTCGTAAATCCATGCTTTTCAGCAATTTCCATAATTCCGTCCTGCGTATTGCATATATCATGATAAATATGAGTCAGCCGCAGCTGATTGACATATCGTGAAAATGTGACTCCCATATTTTTCTTGAAAAAACGGCTGAAGTACTCCCGGCTCAAATAAAATTCAGCAGAAATACTCTCCAGTGAGATCGGTTCCCGATGATGCCGGTCTATATAAGTAATGATCTCGCCCATACGCTCCATATCCGCACTTCGTTCCGTCATGACCGGTTCTTCTTCCCGCTTTGCAAAATGATGCAGCAATTCATAAAACACTTCCATCGCCACTGCATGGCTTTTCAATTTAAATCCGGTCGGCTGCGTCACATAGATCGGCGGAAGCACTTTCAGCATACTGCATACATGCAGATACGCTTCAAGCTGTTCTTTCTGCAGCGTATCTTTTGTACACTGAAAATGATATTCATCCAGATTTTCAATAAAATTCTTCATACTGTTTCTGGAAAAATGGATCACGACGATCATGGAAGCCCGAACACACCGCACTTCATGCATCTGATTGGAGTCGATCAGCACAAATTCCCCCGCTACTACCGGATGTCCGACCCCGTTGATCGTAACGGTCCCGTTTCCATTCAAAATATAGATCAGTTCGATTGCACTGTGCCAATGAGTCGGATTATACTGTCCTTTATCGGTATAATAACGCATCTGCACTCCTGTTTTTTCCAGTTTAAAAAGCGGCTCATAAATCATATGCCGTCCCACCTTTTCATCAGTCTTCCGTGTCATAATACCATAGAACCGGCACGGCTTCCAGAAAAATTTATCTTGCCATCTAGTTTTTAATACTATATAATATCAATATCGAGGTGATAAGATGAACATTAATTCAGAAAATTTATTGGAAAGTATTCTGGAAAGTCTCTCCCGGATCGATTATATCCATGCCGAAGACATCCCGAATATCGACTTATACATGGATCAGGTCACAACATTGATGGATTCCGGACTTTCTTCTTCCAAACGATATGAAGAAGACAAGATCCTGACCAAGACGATGATCAATAATTATGCCAAGAATAATCTGCTTCCCCCGCCGGATAAGAAAAAATATTCCCGGGAGCACATTCTGATCCTGACATTTATCTACTATTTTAAAAATATTTTAGCGATCAAAGATATTGAAACGTTGCTAAATCCATTGACAGAGACCTATTTTCAGACTGAAAACCAGCCATCCCTTTCCGAGATATACGAAGAGATCTGTTCTATGGAAAAAAGCCAGATCCCGGATCTCAGCAAAGAGATTTCCGCCGCTTTTGCAAGGGCTGAAGAATCTTTCGCTGACGCTCCGGAAGAAGACCGGCATTATTTACAGATGTTTTCCTTTATCTGCAGTTTAAGTTTTGATGTTTATGTTAAAAAATTATTGATTGAAAAACTGTTGGATGAACTTCCGGATTTTCAGAAAAGCCAAAAGAAAGAGAAATAAAAGTGCCCGAAAGCACTTTTATTTCTCTTCTTTTTCAATCCGGTCAAATACCATATCATATCCGTCATTCCCGTAATTCAGGGAACGGTTCACCCTGCTGATTGTTGCAGTCGATGCCCCTGTCTTTTCCGCAATCTCCAGATACGTTCTCTTTTCTCTCAGCATCTTCGCCACCTCAAACCGCTGAGAAAGCGAAAGTAATTCATTGATCGTACAGATATCTTCAAAAAAAGTATAACATTCCTCTTTGTCTTTCAAACTTAAGATTGCACTAAAAAGATAGTCAACAGCCTCTGTCCTGATTTTTTTACTCATTCTAAAATCTCCTTTACCACTCAAAGACTATTTTAAATTTTAGCACACTAAATTCTTAAAGTCCACCTTTTTAAAGAAATTCCCGTATTTTCTTTTCAAATACGGGAATTTTATCATAGATCGATCTGTAAATACCTCTTCAACTGCTCCGGATCCGTCGTCACGACCAGATCTTCCGGAAAATTACAGTATTCCAACAATTCCGACACATAACAAAAATTACCTGCATCCACATCCACATGCGCATCACTTCCTGTTGTGACGGCAACGTCATACTGTCTGCAAAGATCCAGCATTGTCAGCAGATTTTCTCTTGTTCCGACCCGGAAACTTGCCGGACGCAATGAGGAATTATTCAATTCCAAAAGTGTTCCGGTCTCTTTTGCCATTTTCACAAGTCTCTCATAATCTGTCGGGAATCGACTGTCGTCCGGATGCCCGATGATCTTCACATACGGCTTCTTCATCACGGCTTCATAAGCCCGCATTACCTCATCCTCACTTCTTCCCTCGCCAAAACACGGAATGTGCATACTTGCGATCGCCAGATCCAGTTCCTCGCATACTCTTTCCGGAAGATCCACATTTCCCTCCGGATCCATAATATTTAATTCTGCGCCGAACAGCATCCGGACACCATCCATTTCCCGCGGGATCACATCCAGATTCTGAAAATAATAAAGCCCGCATGTTCCCGGCATCTTCGGCGCATGTTCTGTAAGCGCCTGAACCTGAATTCCCCGTCTCCTGGCGGCTGATGCCATCTCACGGATCGTGCTGTATGCATGACCGCTCACGATTGTATGTGCATGTGTATCTGCAATGATCTTTCTCATCTTTCTCTCCTTTTTCTCTCTTTCTCCGCTAAATGATAAGCACTATCGAATACGCTCATTGTACGTCCGTATTCTTTTTATGTCAACATACACGATTTATCTTGCTTTTCCTAAAATATTTAGTATAATAAACGATGTTTTGTCAATTAATTAACACACTATGGAAAGGATTCACTTTATCTATGGATAATCACTTTAACACACCGTCAGAAATCATAGAACTGAATATGAAAGCAAGCGAAACCAAAACAACACTCCCTCTCGGGAAAATGATCTTGCTCGGAATCATGGCCGGAATGTTTATCGCATTCGGAGCAGCTACAAGCAGTACTGCCGCGCACTCCATCGAAAATATCGGTGTTTCCAGAGCGCTTGCCGCCGCGATCTTCCCTGTCGGGCTGATGCTGATCGTCTTTTTGGGAGGAGAACTATTTACCGGAAACTGTCTGATCCTTTTAAATGTATTCGACCGACGCACGTCCCTCCTGAAAATGCTCCGCAACCTCGTTATCGTTTATTTCAGCAATCTGCTCGGCGCTCTTTTGGTCGATATTTTGATCGTTTTTTCCGGAAATCTCAATTATTCCGGCGGTCTGCTCGGTGCATATACGATCAAAGTTGCCATTGGAAAAATTTCCGTCTCGCCGCTTCAGGGACTGACTTCCGGTATTCTCTGCAATATCCTTGTCTGTCTTGCCGTGCTGATGTCACTTTCCGCAAAAGACATCGCCGGGAAAATATGGGCGATCTTCTTTCCGATCTGCGCATTTGTAGCCGGAGGCTTTGAGCACTGCGTGGCAAATATGTTTTATATCCCTGCCGGGATCCTCGCTTCTTTCAATCCGGATTATATACGGATCGCGCAGAAAACCTACGGAATCACTGCGAATCAGCTTGAAAATCTGAATCTTTCCGGCAGTTTACATAATTTTATCCCGGTCACGATCGGCAATGTCATCGGCGGAATGCTTTTCGTCGCAGTTCCTCTCTTTCTGATTTATAAAAAAGATTGGAAATAAGCCCCATTTTTCACTCTCTTAAATAAAATATGAATTTACGCAAATACTATTTTTGAGGTGAAGATTATGAAAACTCCAAAGGAAAATGAAAAACTCATCGATGATTTCGATTATCTTTCCAATGCTGCTTCTGCCCGGGAATGTACCGGACTGATCCCATTTCTTCCAACTTCGGAAGCCGAACTGGAATCCTACAACGATGTGTATCAGTACCGCCCTCCCGTGATCCCAAGCAAAAATGGATTCACTGAGAAAAAAGCCGCTCCATACAAGTAGTTCCCCGAAAGGTCTCCTCTAAAAAATAATGAATTGAAAATAAGAGACCTGAAAATAATTCTATTTTTCCATTGTCCTGTTTTCTACAAAATGTTATAATAGCGTCAGTATACGAGAATTTTCAACATTTCTCGCATATTGGCGCTATTTATTTGCGCTTCTGATCAAGATTTTTCGCATCGGTATGCTTAGCTTAGGGCATCCTATTTTCCCTGCATACTGATGCTGCCATCCGTAAAGAAATGGATATTACCGGTCATCCTATTACAGGATCCCAATAACAGGAAAGCGAGGAATAAGAGACAATGAAATGTCCGATATGTGGAAAAGAAGTCGAATTACAAAATAAACAGGTCGGAACCGATGCAAGCGGCACTCCGGTCTTTCATGAATATGCAGTCTGCCGTGACTGTAAAAAGCAATGGGATTTAGATAAACAGCGTGCAAAAAAACGCGCGGAAAAAGCAAACGCATCCGCGCAGAAGAAAACCAGAACCCCGGAAAAACCTGTTGCTCCGGCACAGAAACCAATTTCCGAAAAAAAGTCGGTTCAAAAGGCGGCTCCAATTGAAAAACCTGTCGAAAATCCGGCAGAACGACCAGTGGATCCGGCTCACAAAAAAAATGCAGTTTCTGCTCCGAAAAAAGGCAGTTCCCATGAGAAAAAAACAGTTCCCCAAAAACCATCTGCAAAAGCAGTAAAACCGACTTCTGAAAAAGAAAATGTACAGGTTGCCAAAAGCACTCACACAAAAAAAGAAACAGCTGCCAAAGCAACCGTAAAAAGAGATGTGACAGCCAAAGCTGCTGCCGGGAAAAAAGAATCCGCCGCCCAAAAATCTGCTCCGCACAGCAGACCATCTGCCCCGGCAAATTCTTCCACTTCCAATACCACCGTAAATACAGAAACAGAGCAATATTACGGAAATATTCCTCCGGAGCACGTCCGCGCCAAACGGGAACGTGCCGTTCGGCAAAGTTACGAGGAAATGCTCGCCACAGATCCGAATTACAAACCACGTAAGAAAAAAAGCGACGCAGAAAAACTTCCGCAAAAGAAACGCACAGAAGATCCGGAATCTGTTTCTGAGACCTCTAAAAAACGTCCGGAACCAGAAAAGAAACGCCCGGTTACCAAACCGGAATATGAAGAAGAGGACGATTTCGAGGAAGATGATGATTACATTTATTATGTACCGGCAAAATATCGGGTTGTCCGTGTAATTCTCGGAATCCTCTCTATCCTTGGCTTCGGATATTTCGCATACCGCGGTTTCCTTGCCGGACTGGATAATATCGCTTCCGGCGGACAGGCTTCTTCCGGAACAACTTATATCGTTCTTGCAGTCTGTATGCTCGTCTCCGGACTTCTGCTTTTAATCCTGCAGAACAAACGTTCCGTCGCAGCCTACATCGCTCCGATCATCTTTTATATTGCGGGAGCTGTCTTTGCATTTTTGAAACGAGACGGGGATTCTATTCTGCTGTACAGTGCGATCGTCAGCGCCGTTCTCGCTGTCGTTTTAGTAATTCTCTGCGCGACTTCCCGCAATCAGGAAGATGAGGACGATTACGATGAGGACGAAGATGATGAATTCGAGGACGAGAACTTCGAGGATGAGGATGATTACGACGAAGACGACTACGATGAGTTTGACGATGAAGATGATTACGACGAATTTGACGATGAAGACTGATTTTCTCGCCTTTCTGTAAGGTTCTTGATCAGTTTGCAAATCAAACAGTATATTCTGGCTTATTTTGAAAGGAAGACTTTGAAATCTAATTTTTAAGTCTTCCTTTTTTCACGCTTTTTCCCGCCCCACATATAGTAAATAAGAAAAACTGCTGCTTGATACAGGAGGATTTATGAAAAAGCGTTTACTCACATTTACACTCGCCGCAGTGATGATCCTTTCATTACTCACTGCATGTACCGCAAATGACAGTAAGGAGACAACTGCAAATCCTGACTCTAACCAAACGGAAGAAACACCCTCACCCGAGAAGTCACAAAATAAAGAACTCGTCGATGTAACACTGAATGAAGTCGCACATTCTATTTTTTATGCACCGATGTATGCCGCGATTGAAAACGGTTATTTTGAATCAGAAGGGATTAATCTGGATCTTGTATGTGGATTTGGAGTCATGTAGTTAGTACAAGACGATTTTTCCTTGAAAACACTGGATCCGACGCAAGCTGCCGGATTCTTTTTTATACTTTCAACGCGCCCGATCCGTCAAACCGGTACTCTTTCCCATCGATCACGACAATCTCATTTGCCGCCATCACACCGTCCTCTTTCAGATAATACCGCTTACCGTTTTCTGTAATCCAATGGCAACGCATCATCGATCCAACCGGCTGACAGTTCTTATCCTTGTTGAAGTAGTACCACGCCTTTTCGGAATCCACCCACTGGAAGCCAGTGACCATCGTACCCTCTGCATATTTCCCCTCTTTTTTTGGTCGGCAGTAATATTTGTAATCTCCATCCTTAAATAGTCCAGTCAGCATTGATCCGAGAGGATGTCCATCATTGGAGCGCCGGAAGAAGTACCACTCTGTACCATCCAGAACGAATCCAGTCAGCATCGCGCCCTCCGGTTTTGATCCGGCTTTTCGATTGAGGAAGTACCAATAGTCTCCGTCTTTTAGAAATCCACGAACCATCTTGCATTTATCATTAAAGTAGTACCATAACCCTTTAATGCATCTCCATTGATTTTGGATTGCATATCCGTAAGAATCAAAGTAATACCATTCTCCGGCAAGCTTAAGCCATTGCTCTTTCGGATAGCTTCCATCAGCATAACGATACCACCAGCCTTTAGCATCTTGAATCCATTTGTCTGTACTATTCATAAGCTCACCAATCCTCCTGATAAAATATGCCTTTGTTGCATCAAATCCGCCGTGGATCTCTACGGATCTGTGTGGACAGGACGTTGCGAAAAACTCCTGATGTAAACGAACTGTGTCGTTGTTCGGCGTGATCCCCCACGCTTTGAATTTAGACGCCACAAGAGCCAGCGCATGCTCTTCATTAGCTTTGAACACGTTCATGCCCCCCATGCTCTGGCAGACCTCGACAGAATAGAACTCATTGTTTCCCCAGCCATCGCCGCAATGCCAAGCACAGTTCCAGTCATCCTCGGCATGGACCGTTCCGTCCGAACACACATAGTCGTGTGCAAATCCATTTTCCGGATTGATTCCGGGAAGCCAGTTCTGATAATACGATGCGTTTGCATTCTGACTTCCGGCATCGTTGTGGATCACTGCCCCGATCGGGTTGTGCCCTCGGTTTCCTGCGATTCCGTTAAAAATACTCATATGTACTCCTTTCCCCGGTGTTGCACCGGTGCAAAATAAAAAGAGCCTGTTTCCAAGCTCTTTAGATGTTTTTGATTTATCTTCCAATATTTAATTTTACCATTAACGCTTCCTGCAACAACTGCGAAAAGTTTACCCCTCTGTTCACAGCTTCCTCATTTAACCATTCCGGAATACTAAGTGTCTTTTTAACCGCACGCGAATTATGCTTTTTTTGATACTCCAGCATATCAAATTCTACGATCACCAATACTCCGTCTTCTATATCTATTTTATTGATTTCTGTTGGATCTGGGATAACATCACCATCTTTTTTTCTTTCTGTCAAACAAAGCCCAAGTGCCTCTACCGCCATTTCATATGCGTCCTGCATATCGTCTCCCTCTGTCAGACATTCCGGTAAGTCTGGAAATGACACCCAAAATCCGCTTTCTTCCGCTGTATGAAAAATAGCTGGATAAAATAATTTGTTCATACGTAATACCTCGCTTTCTTTTCAGGCGCGGGACTATTTCAGTCCCGCTTGTTTCAATATTGCCTGCTCCAATCCTTTTTTCATAGCTTTGGAGTGATAAGGAACAATAACTGTCTTTCCAGTCACCTGATTCTTCATTTTTACATGAGAACCATTTTGACTAATTTCCTCAAACCCGTTTTTCTTGAGATGTTTTATCATCTCTCTCGGCGTCATTGGCATCTTTTGTATCTCCTTTCCTTATCGTGCCTCTATTGTATCACGTATTTTTACGTATGTCAATATTTTTACGTGTTTTCACGTACTATTTCTTGTTATATTTTGTCCTACTCCACATTTTCGTTACTTTTTCCCAACCGCCGGTTGAAACCAGATAAACAATAAACGCCGCCAAGAACGAAGCAAAAATGTAATACCACTCGATTGTAATCTTATAATAGATACACAGGATCACGACCGCAACCGGTGTGATGATCATGGCTGCCACGAGCGCAACCACATTCGTCTGTATCTTTTTCAGATACGGCATCTCTTTGATGACCTGTACGATCGCGCTGGTCATAAACGCCAGCACGCCGATCACCATAAGTAAACACGTTACATACTGCATGAAAACTTCCATATTCATAATCTTCTCTCCTTTAATCCCTGATCGGTAATTTCTTAATTTCTTCCAACAACTTTGTCACCATGCCGTTTCCACCAAGCGAATGATAGGCATCATACATCTCGATGAAATTCTCTAACCCATGTTTTGTGATGTAACCTCTCTCTGTCCATTTCTCATGATATTCTATGAGCTGGACACGCAGAAGAAGCATCGTTCCCTTGCTGTTTGCATCCCGGTCTTTCTTCTGGTTTTTCAAGAGCCAGACCACATACCCAAGCAAAGTCGGCATGATGATCGCACAGATGTCTACAATGATTTTTTGCATGTTATCTCCCCTACTCTTCTTTCAGTGCTTCCTCAACCTTGGCTTTCCACAGATCCGGTACATCCTCAATCTTGATCACGCCGTCTTTGATTTTCATCACATAAAATTTTACCATTACGCCTCACCTCCGACCATTCCGGCAAGTTCCATGATCGCCCCATCCTGAATCTCCTGACTTGCATTCGTCTCCTCCTGCTGCCGCTGAAGCTGCTCGATTGCCAGCTCCATTTCTGTCTTTTGCCGGATGCCAAAGGTGGCATGGATCTTTCCATCCTCCGCAATGTCCACCGCAGAGAACAGCGGGGATTCCAGTTTCATGTTCCGGTACTCTCCGGTCACGGTTTCATCTGTCTTAAACTGCACCTCATCCAGATTCCCGGATTCTCTCAGCGCTTCTGCAATTGCCCCAAGCGCTGTCCAGTCGTCAGCAACCGCGGTGATCGCATTCAGCGACGCTCCATTCATGATCTCCAGTTCTGCTTTGTTTTTTAAATTCATTTTTTCCATTCTGATTCTCCTCCTTTTTATTGAATGAAAGTTAAAATAAAAACACCCTTTCGGATGTGTTTATACTGGTGTGATAGACTTCCAGCCAGTCCAATCGTTAGAATCTGTATTATATACATTCGTCCAAATTCTTCCGGAAACAGGATATGCTTCTGTAAGACGTATAATTGTTTTTCCATAGGTATTTCCCACAACGCCTCGATTCGGTAGGAAAAACACTTCACGATAAGCATAAAAAGCTCCCTCTCTCATAGGGGAATTAATTAAGGTTGACGCATCTTCCGTTGCTACACTCCCCGGATACATATAGGGTTCATTCATCACACCGTTGATATTTATATTCAGCAAGTCTGTAATGATATTATTTTTCGCTATCTCCGGAATAAATTGTTGGGTATAAACCAAATTACCATTTGACTCAGTAATCTTTTCATCCAGTGCTTTCCCCTGCGTCGCCGCCAGAGGAAGCGTTGCATCCGTCCCAAGAAGATTGTTTACCGGATCCGCGAATACATGTGGCTTCAAGTCCGCGCAGTATTTCGCCAGCTTTCCAAACGCAACCGCGAGCGAATCCCCCGATTCGACTCCCGCACGCTGAGAAGCCATTTCAAACGTGACCGTCTTTTCCGAGATGTCCGGTATCTGTTCTTTAGGAACTCGCCCTGATTCATCCAATGTTGCTACACCACCAGCTATTCCTTTTTCCGATGTCGCAATAAATCCTTTTCCAGCAACAACATTTTCTGCATCCTGTGCGGCTTTGTTTGCTCGTTCTGTTGCCGCATTAGCTTCCTGAGCCGCGGTGTCTGCCCGCTCCGCCGACCGCTTCGCCTCTTCTGTCGCTTCTCCCACTTCCATCAACTTAACCTGTGACTGCGCGATCAGCGCTTCCAGCAGATCTTTTCCCTCTTCCTCAGGAATGCTGGAATAATCCACTTCAAGTCCTTCCAATACTTCCGCCGATGCAAGGGTCGTATTCCATTCGTTACTAATTTCTGCATTATCACCAATCCGTACCGCGCAAACAATGAACTTTACGGATCCTTTGTACGCCACGGCTTTCCGGCTTAAAAGCCAGCTGAACGTAATAAACTCGTTCTCCACCGTTAAGTCATCTACGGGATAAGAATCTTTCTGACTGTTGGCGTTCTGGTAGTTGATCCGTAATCCCAGCGTTGCCAGATCGATTTTATCCCCCACGATCCGCGGAGCGCGGAAATAAACCCGCTCTGAATCCTCATCGCTCTCTACACCAAGAATCTTATAAGTTTCCGGTACTGTGATCTTTCTTGTCTCTGCGTCAATTTCACAGAAGACCGTATTGTCTTCTTTCGTCTTTTCCGCATCCTCCATCATCGCAAATGCTTCCTCTACCGTCATGTCAGCCCTCCTGATCCAGTGCACATACCCTTGTTGTGATCACTACATTTTCTTTCATCCCAACTACCTTGATATAGATTCTCCGTCCATCCGTCACCGCGTCTGGGATATGACATACATCTCCGGTTATAGGAACTGCATACTCTTTCTTAAACCCATATCCATCGGAAAACACTGCTACTTTCTTCATTTTCTGCCATCCATCCGAAAAAGAAAACCTGCACTGCAGATACCCTTTTGAGCCACGCACGATCGCCCCGCCCTGCTCAAGCCGGATTTCTTGTCCATCCACATAGATCTTAATTTCTTTTTTCATGCCGACCTCCTACTTATTTTACAAATGTAATCACCCCGTGCATTGCACATTTTCCAAAGCTGATTGTCGTACTCTTTTCATTTCGCATCGAAACGACTCCATTCGTATCGATTGTGAAATATAATCCATCTATCGCAGGAACCGGGACCTGAACTTTCGTTTTGGGACGGTGCCCTGCTGGAAGAGTCCCGAAATTGCGCTGCGTATATGCTTCCAAGCTATCGCCAACATTTGTTCCATTAAAATAAACAGATTCCACATACATACTGCTGTACGCCGTAGCTGTAACGCCGTAAGCACTTCCGATTCCAATGGAAGTATTTTGCAAGTTCACCGTTATCGTATTTGCCATACTCTTTGCTGCGTCCGCCGTCTCTTGTGCTGTATTTGCTGTATTTTGTGCCGCTCCCGCTTTGTCATTCAGTGTCTTCCCCATCCGTCCATCCAGTACCGTTCCTGCTACTGTCGTAGTGGCATTATTTACGACGGTACAATACGCAGCATTTTTGATTTTACCAATAAACTCGGATAGTCTTGTTCTGACAGAACTTATCACCAAGTCTGCAATGTTTAAAGTTCCATCCTTTAAAAAATTAAATGAAACAGAACCATCATCACAATAAGCTCTTAAATTATCGTTATACGCATCTATTTCCCAGTTGACGCCATTTGGTGATATGATTCGGATGTTTCCACCCTCCGCATCCCCATAGATCTTCACTTTCCCGTTGGTCCGTTCTTCCAGTGTCTGATTCACCGAATCAATCTTCGCTCTGGTTTTATCCAGTTCTTCCGCCAGCACCTTGAAATTTCTGTTCACCTTGAACAGCTTATCCACACCCACAACACTTAGGTTCTCAATCCGCACCCGGTACAGCGGATAATCCCTCCGCTTTCCTCCGGCGTACAAATCTTCCTGTACGATCGCCGGATCCTTTGCTGTGGATCCCGGTGTTCCTTTTACAACAACCAGGCTGTAAATATCCGCGCCGCCAGTCCCGCCGCTTTGAAACCGGGCAACGATCAGATCGTTTCGTTTCTGATCCGCTATTCCATTGTCGATCATCATGTCTTCGTAGTCACCTTTGATGATCCGCCCCACATGACCGCCAACTACAACCACACCATCCATCACACGGATCACGTTATTGCTGATGGTCTTGGATGCAAACTGCTCCCCGAGCTTCAGCACACAGTCTTCCCCGAAGATCCCGTCGTAGAGCGCCGCATCGTCTTCCGCAAGGATGTGTGCTTTTTTTCCAATTGGCGTATTCACTGTAAGTGGTTTAAATGCCATTCTACTCTTCTCCTTTCAGTTTATATTCCACCGATGAAATCCCATTGTTCATCCGCAGGATCTTGTTGACGATCGGTTTCTGCAGCGACATGCCGGTGATCCGGTCACGTCCGCCCACAATGTCCCCGATCTCCACATCCACATCGGAAATGGTCGCATCCATCTGTTTGTAGTTCATCAGTTCTCGGAGTCGCTTCTCTCCCTCTTCCAAAAGCTTTGTATCATCTTCCACGGAAGTATACGAATAAAGTGCTTCCCGCTCGTCCAGACCTTTATAATACTGCGTTTGTCCGATGCTTCCGTCTTTCTGGACGTACAGGTGCAGGATCTTCCGGTCGATCCCCTCGCCCTCTCCGGCACAGACCAGATGGTTGATCCCCATCCGGCTGTCTTTCGTCGTGAAATGCATCTTGCCATCCTGGCTGCACTCCAGTTCCTCCGACCAGTCCGTCACCGGAACGGCGCCGACCACGACCTGTCCGCCGTACTCGCCCGGATTCCCCTGCCGATAAATGATCTGCAGTCTGGCGTTCTTTGCCGCCAGCATCTTCCCCAGTCCAGAAAGAACGCTGCAGTACCGGTCAAACTGGAAGTTCTTGATCTGGATCCCGCTTTCCTTTGTCTCCGCACAAAAAAGAGAACCGAACCGGTTCCCCAAAATGTCCTGTATGATTGTATTGGCATCTCCTGATACGGTGAGATGAGTCTGTCCCTCCGGCGGATAGATCAGTTTTTGACTGAGCAGCCCGCGCCAGGTATACCCTCTCCATGTAATACGGTTGTCCTTAGTCGATGTCTGCTGTTCCTCCAACAGTCCGCCGTATTCCGTCCCCGGAATGTAGATCCGGTTTCTCCAACTGTACCGCTCCGGCGACCAGATGGAAGCGTCGATCTGCAGTTCAAAGTCGTTGGTATCGCCCAGATCCAGATCGATGCTGTCCACATCTCTCACGAATCCCAACTCCCAGCCTTTCGGATCCGACACAATAAAGGTCAGTTCTTCCGGAACTGCTTTCAGGTCTTTCATCGCCATCTCGGCTCACTCCTTTCTTCATAGATCACCAGATCAAATGCAAACCGACCGCTCCACCCGATGTCCTGTCCGCCGGGATGGATCGGTTCAAACACCGAGATTTCAAAACTTCGGTTGTGAAACGCATTGACCCGCTCGCCGGAAGCTTTCACCTTGACCACTGTCCCCGCATCACTGTCAATCTCCAGATATTCTCCCTCTTCCAGTACAATTTTTACGGAATACTCATGACCGCCGATATACAGTACCGGATCCACGATCGGACCGTAGATCGTCAGAAGAAAGTTGCTGTCTGCGTAATGGTCATTTACGATCCGAGAGTTTATCAGACCATTGGCGTACCGGTACGGATAACGGTTCGCATACCGCTTGGCTCCCTCCGGATCACTTTCATTTTTTCTAAAGCTGTAACGGTGCTCCCTGACCCAGTAAGGGTGATCGGAAACAATGGTAACCTCCGTGTCCAAAAGTTCAATATCATTTTCCCATTCACTCTTTTTGGATGCAGTCACATAACAGGAAAAATAGCTTTCCCCAAAATACAATCTTCCCGGTGTCTTATGGATCAAGTCTTCTTCTGTAGCTTCTTCAAAATGATCAATCGCTTTATAATATTCCTGCTTCCCATAATTCAGAATACTAAGTACCAGTGGTCTTTCCTCAATAGTTTTAAAAAAACGTGCAATCTTTCCACCGTTACTCTCATACTCCCACTTATGGTCAAAAATCTCTCCCGTCTGCAGCATATAGGGCGGTTTTAGAAGATCCAGTATTTCTCCTGTATTGCTTACATACCGGATGCTCTTCACGGTCTCACCTCCCTCACCATTCTCGAAAATTCTCTTCCCGAAACTTTCATGGACATTCCCTCCATGTTATCCGCCACCTCTTCTCCTGTCCGTTCACCAATGCGTCTCGCCAGTTTCTCGATGTCCTGGTCGGACAACCGGAATGTTTGTTCAAAGTTCTGCTGATTCAAAAAGCTGTTTCCGGATTCCAAACGAAAGCTCTTTGCCACACGGTTTTTATTCAACGCTAAGGTTTCCTGCATTCTTCGGGAAATGTCATCCATGTTTAAAGCTTCCATTGTTGCAAATGCAACTTCTTCCGCCGCGCCAACAGCATGATCCTTATTTTCCAGAATACCACCGCTAAAACCAAGATCAAAGTTTTTACCAGATAGCTTTGCTTTTCTGGATGGCGAATGTTCATCTAATGCTTGCCTCAATGAGTTCCAAGCTGACAGCGCAAGATCAGCCGCTGCTCGTGCAGCTTCACCAAGCCATGAAGAAATCCCACCTACAAAACCGGATCCAAAATCTGATCCGGGATCACTTCCGTCATATGTACCCGCCCCATCATTGGCAGATCTGGAAATTTCCTGACCTTGTGCATTCGCATCTCTGGATGTACTTCCTACACCTGTTGCAAATTGATTTCCTTGTCCAATACCCGTGCGTCTTGTATCTGCTGACCCCATTCCGGAATCTGCTGTATTGGACAGTTCAACCGCCGTCGAAAGAACCGCCCTGCTTTGGCTTGCGATTCCTAAATTATACTCGCCGCCTTTCCGCTGTCCGGTGCCGGAAGTATTTGCTGATCCCAACATCATATCCGAAGAATCCGCAATACCTTTGGATGTTGCGTCAATATTGCCTTTCTGACTTCCTACCCCCGCATTGTATTCCCCGGTCTTCCGGCTTCCAGTTCCTTTTGTGTCCGCACTGCCAAGCTTCTGATTCGATGAGTCTGCAATATTTTTGGATGTTGCATCGATATTCCCTTTTTGGCTTTTTACTCCGGTATCATATTCCGATGCTTTCTTAGAGCCTGTACCCTTTGTATCAGCACTTCCAAGTTTCTCGTTGGAAGAATCTGCGATTTCTTTGGAGGTCGCATCGATAGCGGGCTTTTGGCTTTCCAATCCTTGCTTCGCTTTCTCCCCTGCCTTTTTCGTGGACTCTTCTGCTTGCGGCTGCAACTTATCCAATTCCACTTTTGCAGAATCAACCATCTGTTTTGCAGAATCAACCATCTGCTGGGTAACTCCGGGAGTTCCATCCTCGACAGCTTTCTGCATCGCTTCATAGTTGGACTGCATATTCTTGACTTGATTCTCAAGACTTTCTTTGGTTCCGGTTTCCGCTGTGATAAAACCATTCTTGATCCGAAGCATTGCATCTTCGATTTTTTCCGATTCTCCGGAAAGAATCGCACTGGACAATCCCTCATAGTTCTGAATCGTTGCGTTATACCCAACATAGGCTTTTTCCGCATCCTCTAATCTGGATTTAGATTCTTGGAAAGCTTCCCCCGCGTCTTCAGCCGCGGTCAGGATATCCTGATTCGCCATCAAATATCCGTTTGCTGCTTCCGGAGAATTTTTCAGTATCAGCTGATAATCTTCTTCCACTTTCTTTGCAGCTTCTTTTGCCTCATTATACTTCTTCTGAGCAGACTCATATTTAGAAAGCGAATTAGTATAATCTATAAGGGCTTCATTTTGTTTGCGAATGGCTTCCTCGTAGGCTTCCTGGTTTGCATTCAGCATCGCTTCGGCTTTTTTCTTTTCGATCAATTCATCGATAGAATTCGCCAACGTACTGTTTGCGCCGATGATATCCCACACTTCATCTTCTTCCAGATTAAATGCCTGTGCCAATTGATTGACAATAAAGTTTGCCCGGTCTTCATATCCGGCTTTTACTTGACCGTTGGAATCAACCAAGCCCATCAGCTCGTCATTTAACTGAGAGAGATATCCGTACTCGGCTTCCACATTGTCCATCGCTTCTTTTCGAGCGTTGTCCAATTCCTTATAAGCTTCGTATTCTTCATGTGTTTTCTCGATTGCTTTTTCCTGCGCATCCGTCAACGCATATTGCGATTCTTTCGACTCGTCCGTCGCCAGTTTATATACACCAAGCCCAGCCACCAGTGCTCCGATCGCCGTCACCAGTAAGCCGATCGGGTTTGCATTCATCACCGCATTCCACGCTGTCTGTGCCGCCGTTGCAAGTGAAATCTTGCCTGTCAGAAGACCAACAACTGCCTGTCCGGTTGTAAGGGTAGCGTTTGAAATAACTCCCTGTGCCGTACAAGCCATTTGAACGACGTTATAAGCATCTACCGCCGCCGATGCTGTTTTCCATACGGATGCGCCTTTACTGAGAACATCGTTTGCTTCCGTAACAACCTTATATCCCTTGAATGCTGCAAAAGCTGTTGTCGCCGAAGCGGCGATCAGTTCCAAATGCTCTCCTGCAAAATCCACAGCCTTTGTCAATGGGGGAAGCGCTACATCTGCCAGCTCTCCTACTACCTTGATCACGTTATCAAACGTCTTGACAACGGTTTCACCCGCGTCTTCCAAGCCGCCGGACTCCAGTGACTCCGTAATGGAATCAATTGCTTCCTCCACCGGTTCTCCCAATTCCTCCGGGAGTAAATCCGCCAAACCTCCGCCCAGCGTCTTTGCCATATCAACTGCAGCGCCGACCAGTTTCTTTTTATTTTTCCCGATCCCGTCTACGAAAGATTCTATAAAATCAACTGCGGTATCCACCATATCCGGTGCGTGGGATGCTGCTTCCACAGCAAGATTTGCAAATTCATCCCCTGCAGCTTCGATCGCGTCATCCAGTCCGCCATTCCGGAACGCTTCTGTTATATTGTTAATGCTGTCCGTCGCGCTTTTTGCTGTCTCTTTCAGGCTCTCCGAAACGCTTTCATAAAAAACAATCCCAAGCGTCTCCGCGGAACCGCCGAGCTGATCCAGCGCTCCGGCAAGATTGTCCTGCATGGTTTCCGCCGCCGCTTTTGCACTGCCGTCGCAAGTCTCATAGGCATGAGTCAATTCCAGCAGAGCGCCGTCTCCCTCATTCATCAGAGCCAGCATGCCGGACAATGCTTCCTGCCCGTACAGTGTAACCAAAACATTATTTCTCTGCTCATCGGTCATTCCTGCGGTTGCTTCTTCCATCATACGGGTCTGCTCCGCAAGGGACTTCATATTTCCCTCGGAATCATAAAAAGAAATCCCCAGATCTGCCATGCACTCTGACATCTGCTTAGTCGGTTTCGATAAACGGGAAATCGCTCCACGCAGCGTTGTCCCTGCCTGGGATCCCTGGATTCCCGCATTTGCCATAATACCGATCGCCGCCGCGGTTTCTTCCATTGACAATCCTGCCGCCCTTGCAAGAGGAGCAACATACTTCATCGCTTCTCCGGTATCTGCTACGGAAGAATTGGTCTTGTTTGCATTGGCAGCCAGTACATCCGCCACATGCGCCGCGTCTGCCGCTTCCAGACCAAATCCACGCAATGTCGAAGCCGCAATATCCGAACTGGATGCCAGATCTTCTCCCGAAGCTGCCGCCAGATCGAGCAGTCCCGGCATCGCATCCATGATCTCGGATGTAGTAAATCCTGCCGCCGCCAGATTTTCCATCCCCTCTGCTGCCTGACTGGATGAAAAAGCGGTATCTGCGCCTAACTGGATCGCCTGCTCTTTTAGCTTGTTAAATTCGCTTCCTGTCGCCCCGGAAATCGCCTGCACCCGTGACATCTGCGATTCAAAATCCGATCCTGCCTTGATCGCGGCTATCGACACGCCGCCAAGCGCCGTTGCGGTTCCGGTGATCGCGCCGGTAGCTACGCTCAACCCTTTGACTGCAAGTCCTCCGATTTTTGAGAGTCCTTTCTCTATCCCGGAAGAATCCAGATCGGTTTCGATTACAACCTTTCCGTCTGCCACATTCTCCACCTGCCTTTCTTTTTCAGCTTACTCCAACAGACTGCTCACATCTTCTCCTCTCATCAGTGCCGCCTCGATCTGCTTCACACGTTCACTGACATGCTGCTGCGCTTTTACATCCAAGCCATAATAACGCTGCATTGCCCGGTAAAATTCCCGTTCCTGCTTGGAAAGGTTCCGGTTCGCCGTGTCAATTGTCCGGTACTCGATCACCCGGTTCAGTCTGGTATCGCTTCCCAGATTTTCCAACAAGATCATAAATTTCCACCAGTGCATATTTTCTGTCTGCAAGTCAATCCCGTACTGCTGGACAAATCCTGCATAGATCAGTTCCGCATCCTTTTCAAAATCAAACGGCTGCTTATCATTCACGCCTGCAATCTTCCGCGGGAAACGTTTTGTTTCCTTTTCGCGCCCGCAGGAGAAGAACCAGAACATCTTTTCCACATGCTCTTCCGAAAAGATTTTTTGTTTCCGATAAAATAAGAGCAGGATCTTCAGAAGCTCTCCTTGAGAAAGTTCTGTTTTCCCGCTCTGTATCTCATAACATTTCAAAATTGTCCGGAAATCAAAAGCGACCGGACACTCTGTGCCGTTCACGGTCACACTTTTCGGAAAAGGCTCCGTCAGGACACTCATGCCCGCCTCCGTACAGATTTCATTCGTTCTACGACCTGTGCATATTGTTCGTTCTGCCGGATCTGCTCCCGGATCAGCTGCTCATATGCAGACAGATGCCGCAACCGGTCATTCCCGGAACCGCAGACACGGATTCCGGTTCCCTCTCCGAAAACATGGTCAAACATCCCTTTGATTGCATCGCAAAGGTACTGATTTTTTTCTTTTTCTGTTCCCTCCGGCTGATGTTCCGAAAGATGCTTCATCTTTTCCAATTCCTGCAGATATGCTTCCCTTTTCTCTGCCTGATCTTCATCATACATCGAGAATTCCAATATCACTCCGTAAATTTCCATCTTCGGTCTCCTTTCTGCTCTCCGCTTTCTTCTTTCTGCCCTCGACAACAGCGGTCTTTTTGGCGGGGGCTACTATTCCCCCGCCGGCGTAAATGTCTTTGTCGTCGTATCAAACGTTCCGTTGATCCAATCCGTCTTTCCAAGCAGGTTTCCGGATCCCTGGATCTCGCCATCATTATCGGAAAATTCTGCCACTTCTACCGCAACACGTCTCTGCTTTGCTTCAAATTTATTTGTCTGTTCTGGAATCGGTTTGTTCAGGTACACCTTGACGTAAAGTGTTTCCGCATCCGCTCCGGTCTTCTCATTCTCACCGATGTCCGCAATAAACTGGATCGCTTTCTCGGAACGGATCAGATCGAATTCCAGCGGTGCCGTCCACTCATAGCTTCCAATGCTCTGGGTTGCGGACTTCTGGTTCACATACCGCTTGGACGTGGTCTGCGCGGATGGAGAGTTGTCCAACTGCGTCACACCAAAGCCGAGCAGTTCATACTGCGCCGATTCTTTCCCGCCAGACACATCGATGTAATCCGGCTGCTGGTATCTCTGTTCTACGCTTGTGTTTGCGCTCTCTGCAAAAAACTGTAACTTCATTTCCATATGTTTCTACCTCCGTTTATAATATACAAATTGACACTGGATCCGGTACTGACAGGATGTCCCCTGGTTATCATACAGATATCCGTTTGTCGTTGCCCGGATCGCCTTGCTTTCCACATTCCCACTCAAAGCAGGAAGCCTCCCGTCCCGGCTGCATTCTTCCAGCCAGTCCGAAAACTTCTCGTAAAATTCCGCCGTTTCCTCATTTTCCGCCGGTCCGTACAGTTCCCGGGAACACAGGGAAAACACATACTGCCTGACGCTGTCCCCATTTGCAAATCGTTTTACAATGGGATCCGCCGGAGTTTCCTCGATACTGTACATAGTCGAATCTTCCTCCAGAAGATTCAGATTCACAACCGGAAACGTTGCTTTTTCAAACTCTTCCAGAAACGGACAGGTTTCAATAAATTCTTTGACTTTACTGGCTACACTCACTTTGTTTTCCCTCCGCAATAAGCCGCTACTGACTGGATGATCTCTTTCCCGCGGTCTGCCCACATGCGCTCTGTCCAGTGCGATCCGCGCAATCCATTTCCGCGGTTTTCATAATACTGCCGCCTTGCGTACGGCTGCACATATTCGATCCGGTTGGTCAGTTCCTGTGCGGTATCTTTCAGCGTACCGCTTAGAAACGGTACATAAGGATCCGACAGCCGCCTTACTTCATGTGTAAAGAACTGCTGCCCTCTTCCGTTCCTGTTCAAATTCCGTTTTAACAGGATCTTATCCGCAGGATCGATTTTCAGTTTGATATTCGTTCCCACTAAGCACCGCCTCCAATCCGGATATGCTTCGAGCCGCCGAAGAAATTCTCCGAGTGGCTCAATACCTCTCCGACGATTCCATCAGCCTGTTTCTTCAATTCCGCGATTCCACTGACCGTTCCACCGGTCCATTTTCCAATAAGGAACAGATCCCCATTCTGCACCGTCCAGTTCACCGTCCAGTTTTCCGAAGTGGGCTCCTGTACCTTGAATTCATTTTCCGGCATCCACTTTCCACATTTCTCATAGGGAATCCGGATCTTATGCACATCCTTACTGGTCAGTCCGCCATCGACGATGTCGGTTTTCTGGTCTGTATGAAACCAGACCGCATCGATATAGTGGGGAACATACACCATCTTCTTTGACTGCCTGTCTGGAAACTGATTGAAAATCGTAAGATCTGTATTGGTAAGCATTATCTCACCCCCTGATACAAAAGCCCTGTGTGTGACAAATGTCTCCGGATGACTGCATAGACCTTTTCCTGCATCAAATCCCTCGCTGTTCCTTTTACGGCATAGTTCACGGAATATCCGTCTGTACTTTCTGACTGCACCTCTCTGCCGCCATGCTCCCGCCGATTGATATCGTCCTGATAGATCAGTTCGGCAGCTTCGCACAAGCAGAACTGGATCTGTTCCGTCTCTTCTCCCTGTGGCTTCCGGCGCAGCACCTGATTCAGATAAGTGTTTGCTTTCAAAACAGGTAATTTCAGCGATTCCTCATCGTCGATCAACGTACCGTGATATTTTTCTACATAGAAGATATAGTCTACCCAGATCATCCAGTTCCTCCTTTACTTGCTTGCCATTTGCCCGGATGCTTTCAATGCATCCAGCAGGGCTTTAAACTCTGCTTTTGTTACATTCTCGCCAGCCGCTTCCGCTACCAGTGCCGCCTGTTTCACACCACCAAGCGTCGTTTTATTCGCCGCAGGGAGTGTATAACTCGGTCCCGCAGGACCAGCAGGTCCCGGATCACCTCTGTACTTTCTGACTGCACCTCTCTGCCGCCATGCTCCCGCCGATTGATATCGTCCTGATAGATCAGTTCGGCAGCTTCGCACAAGCAGAACTGGATCTGTTCCGTCTCTTCTCCCTGTGGCTTCCGGCGCAGCACCTGATTCAGATAAGTGTTTGCTTTCAAAACAGGTAATTTCAGCGATTCCTCATCGTCGATCAACGTACCGTGATATTTTTCTACATAGAAGATATAGTCTACCCAGATCATCCAGTTCCTCCTTTACTTGCTTGCCATTTGCCCGGATGCTTTCAATGCATCCAGCAGGGCTTTAAACTCTGCTTTTGTTACATTCTCGCCAGCCGCTTCCGCTACCAGTGCCGCCTGTTTCACACCACCAAGCGTCGTTTTATTCGCCGCAGGGAGTGTATAACTCGGTCCCGCAGGACCAGCAGGTCCCGGATCACCTTTTTCCCCCTTTGCTCCTGCTGCTCCGGGATCTCCTTTCTCACCCTTGGGACCCACATTGTCCTTAACACCCTTCTCCAACTTGTTCATTTTCTCCGCGGTGATCACATCGCCATCATTCCATGTTGTCGGTGTATAAGCCATCTGTTTTTACCTCCTTATTTCTTTCCTGTTTTTGCCTTTCCGATCTTCCCTCTGCCAATCAAGGCGCTGTCGCCAGAGGGTGTCATTCCCCCGATTTCAAAACCGCAAACGGACATCTCTTCTCTTTATCTGTCTCCACAGAATTGATCGGATTCGGGATTTCCCATCCAAGGCGCATAACCGCACGGAGCGCCACCATATCCTGCTGCATCAGGTTGTAAGCAATGGATCCATCCGTGTTCTGTACAACGCCCTCTGTAAACAGCTTAAATGTAATATCCTGCCGGATCGAATAGACCAGCTGCGAGAAGTCTCCGGAGATCATAAGCGCTTTTGACTTGTCAAAGGAACCATTGTTCGGAAATGTCATCTGTGATCCGTCCAGAGAATATCTGGTGTCACTCTGCATGTCCGATTTGAACAACGGCTGTCCAGTCGTGTCTTTCAGACCTCTTAATTTTGCCCGCATGGAAATATCCGCCATATGACCGGTCACAAAGAATCCGGATCCCTCCACTTTTGCGATCACTCCGTCTTCTGCCATGATCTTATCGTACAGATTGTCCTGCGCCCCAAACGTCACAACACTCTCTGCGTTTGTGGCGGTTGTCACGATTCCATCTCTCCAGGAATCCGGCTTGTTCACATCAAAGAGAACTGCGCCGTCAATCACCTTTCCAAATGCTTCTTGGATTCTCGGTCGAACCTCTCCCCAGATGTCATAGTCCGAATCGTCCAATACCGCTTCCGGAATCGGAACGATCACTGCGATCTCTTCTGCAGTGATAAATTTCTTATCCCACATCATTTTAGTTGTCTTTTTCTGTCCGGTATCACCATTTACGAAATATGCCAGCGGAAGCATATCCAATACCGGCATTTTAAAGGTGCGGCTGGACATATTCGGAAGTCTGCGTCCCTGACTTAAAACAGCAGACTGTGTCACAACGCCCTGGATGATCTCTCTCGCCCGCTCTTCCGGGATCAACGATTCTGCTCCGGAACGGTCAATCAGATTTGCATCATTTTCAAATACTCTCAAATTCATTCTGTTTCTGTTCATGTTCTACCTACTTTCCTGCTGCTCTTCTGATCGCAGCATTAATATCATTGTTTGGGTTTCCTGCGCCCTGGCTTCCTCCTGCCTGCGTACTGGTACTGATCCGGTACGTTCCACCGGATGTGCTTCCGACAAAACGTGGATTCTCTTTCAGGAATTTGTCTGTCGCTTTCGCAAAATCCGTTTTTTCATCTACCATTTTAGAAACCTTAAACGCTACATAATCCAGATCGTCTGCTTTCACGCCTTTCTGTGTGAGCAGCTTTTCATTCTTCAATCTTTCATTCTCACGGTTTGCCGCTTCCAGATCGCTTTGTAACTGCGACACATTCGGCTGGTTTACCGCTTTCTGTGCCTTAAAATCTGCGATTGCCTGCGTCACCTCTGTCTCTGTCATACCCTGGTTCCGGAAGAAATTCGCAAGGGCTGTCCTTTCTGATCGTTCTACCCTCGCATTGGCGATTTCTTCTAACTGCTCATAGGTATATGTTCCGGTTCCATGCGCTCCGGATGCGCCCCCGGCATTTCCTCCCTGGCTGCCGTTACCAGTCCCGGTGCTTCCACCCTGTACGCCAGAGCCAGCTCCCGCACCGTCTTCAAAAAGCTGTAAATACATTTTGTTTTTCATTTTCCTTTACCTCCGTTTTGCCTCGACAGGCTCCCGAGCTTTTTACGCCATCACGTTTTGGGCATAATAAAAACACCCTCCCGGATGTCTTCTACTGAAATAATATGCAATGATATTCGTCATTCACTGCAGTGATCCCGATCATCCAGGAATCAACTAGCAGCTTCCCTTGTTCTGAAAGTTCCCTCCACCTGATCTCCGTAAATCCGCTGTCCATATCCGATTCGATCCGATCTTCGGTCAGGCTTTCTATGGCATTGATCAGATTGCAGGTCAACGCTGAGACCGCAGTACACGCCCGATCGATCCCGTCAGATCCCAGTCTTCCGGCATGTCCTTTCATCCGAATACCTTGGTTTGTAATTTTAACTTCAATCAAGCGCATCACTCCTTAAAAATGAGTACAAAAATACCACTCACTCCGAAGAATGGGTGGCATCAGTTACTTCTTATTCTGTTCACGGGCTTCTTGAGCCCATTCATCATCTTCTTCTCTTTCTGACCAAACAAAAATAGTATCATCTGGATAATCTTCAAACTTCATTCCATCAGGAATATCTTCAATTTTAACTTCATTTCCCATTAAAAAAATTCCTTTCCATAATCAAGACCATATTTCTTCGCAAATTTCATTGCAAACGCTTCTTGGCTTAATAAAAACCTGTCTACTTTATTAATTTTACCATCTTCATACAATTTTTGATACTGCTTTCGTGCTTCTTTTCTCATTTTTTCTAGCTCACCCATAAAATCTTCTTTTCTGGAAATAGCCTTTTCCCACTTCTGCGGTTGCCTCATATAATAGACACCATCATCTACAACAACTCGTATTTCCGAAGCTTCAGAGATTTTCAAAAAATAAATATCCGCCATAGAGAATGAGCCGCCAGACGGATGATTATGTGAAACAACACTGTCTTTTAACCGTAGGGCTTCTAATCTGGTGAATTTAACTTCATTTTTTGACCCCGCTTTTTGAAATAAAAATCTTCCGTTTTTATCATATACAACTGTAATTTCATTTTTTCTTATCGAATATGATTTTTCGTGCTTCAGAAGTTCCTCTTTTGCTTCCTTTGCCCATTTATCCGTTGAATCAGCTAACCTTATTTGCGGCACTCTTGGCATCGCTTTTCCCGGTACAATCCGCCCAAGCCCATCCATATAAACGCGCTGCATCTGCTCCGGAATCCCCATCTTCTTTGAAAATCCCTGATACTGATGCAGTGTATTGAGATACCGCGCCCGCGCCGCGATGACGTCTTCCTCGGACGCACCGCCCTGCTGTAATTGTTTCACATACGCCCTTTGGCTCCGCATCTTTGTTTCCAGTTTTCTCTGCATCTGGGAGGCTTCATACGCATTGTACTCTTTCCCTTGATAATTTCTTGTCTGCTGCTCCTTTTCTTCCAGACTTCTCAATTGTTCCGGCGTATAAGTCCTGACAGACACTCCGGGAATAAATGCGAGATAAGAATGCCGGCAATTCGCTCCGCACAATCCCTCCACATCTCCTAGTCTGCAAACGGAAATCAGTTCCGCCTTTGTGTAGATATTTCCTCCCCACCAATGGGATGGTCGATGTCCTGCATGCCATGTCACCTCATAAGTATCGGCTCCCAAATCCTTTGCAACCTGCTCATTGATCTGTGCAGTCAGCTGTGACACTCCTGTCATGATCGCCCGCCGGACTGCAACCGGCGCCCGGCAAGTATATCCGGATGCATAATCCACATACTTCAATCCGGAAGCCGTCATCTCTTTCACTACGCGGCGAAGCACCGTATTATAATCAAACGCTCCTGTTACGATATCCATGCAAGCCCGGTCAAGATACTTTTGATAATAATGGGATAACGGTGTAAATGCTTTTTTTCCACCGCCCATATCCACCGTAAATCCAAGTGACTGCGTAATGTTCTTGATGTCCCCTTTCGTCTGCTCGATCACCGCATCTGACCACTGCCGGATCTGTTGGTTATCTTGCAACGGAACAAAATGTCCGTTTATCTGTTGATAAGCATCTTTGTATCGAACATACTCCCAATTTAATACCTTGTCATATAATTCCCATAGTTCCGGGTCTGATTTTTGACTGAGCTGTTTGAGCTCCTGCTCTATAAATTCGGTACTATTTCCAAGAATCAGAAGCTTATTGATCTGATAATCGGCTGTACTTGTGATCTCTCCGGTCTTCTTGACCCTACGGACCACATCCGCATAAATCCGGTCCTGAAGATCATAGAAAAGTTTTTCCATCTGCAGCGGGAGACTTCCTTTCTGCTCAGGTGTCATATGCTATCACTCCTCTTCCGGATCTGGCACATCAATCTCTTGGACAACTTTCTTCGCCGCCTCTTCTTCTGTTTCCCCATACCATTTTGCCCGGTATTCTGCAAGAGACATAACCCCCATACTCACATCCTGCCGATCCGACTGTCGCTCTGCCTGTTTATCTTCAATGATGGAATCATCAAAATCCACCACAATCTCTGTCTCCGGGTCGGTTGCCATCCCGATCACATTTCCGAGCCTTGCGATAATCCGAATCAGCTCTTTCAAAACCGGTTCTAGAATCAGTTCATGCTTGTTCACACTCCGGAAAAGATCACTGTTCTCAGATATCACCTGTGTTGCGGTTTGAATGCTCCCATTCTCAAAGCGGTAATGGTTCTGTCCAAATCCGCATTTCATCGATAAAATATTCAGATTATCGTTGATCGCTTTCTCATGTTCTTCCGCCCGTATTTCCATATCGACTGTTTCAAGCGGCTTTCCTCCGTCTTTCAAGTATCCCTCCGGCAGCTGATAAAAGACGACATCATCCGGATCAAAAACCGGATTCCCCAGTATATCGGATCCGAACATTTCCGGCGCTGCAAAAATCCGTTTCTTACCGAGCTGAAACTCATTGATGTAAGAATCATAAATAAGATCGATCCCCTGTAAGACATCGATACTGTTCGCAAAAATAGAAACTCCCATCGGATTATCCTGATCTGAATTATTTACAATGTTCAGCCGGTCGATCACAAACTGCCGTTCAGGTGATCCCGTAAATATCTTTCCAGCCAGCGTTTCAAATCCTTTCAGGTTTTTCCATTCTTCTTCTGGAACTTCCTTACCCTCTCCGCGCGTGCATTCCACTACATGGTTTATGATCACATATTCCCCCTGCTCCAATACATGTAGCTGGATCAATGCGTATTTTTTCGTCCCGATTATCTTCGGGAATACAAATGCACATTCGGAAATATAACCATTTTCCCAGGACAAGGGATAAATATTACCTGCCGACACATAATTGATCTTCACCGTACCGACCTCTCCTGGAAGAACCTCTCCCGCTTCATCTATCTGCGCCTTGTCCAGATACGGCACATACGCCACGGTTCCGGTATAGGCTTTCCGCTCCTGATAATCATTCCCGATGACAAAAAAATTATTGTCTTCCAGAACCTGCATGACGTATCTGCTTGTAGCTTCATCCTGGATCGTGATCTGCACCCGTTCATTCAGCAAAAGATCTGCGATATCTTCTGACAGCTTCTTCGCCATACCAAGACTCAATCTCCTACAAGACACATGCTCTTTTCCGTTGTACATTCGGTAACGGTGCACCTTATTTACATTTCCGATATACCAGCTCTTCCATGTATTGATCCTCGTATAAAAACCGGACTCCACAGTATCATATCCGGCTTTATTCAAGTATTTGATGATGTTCACGTCCTACTCCTCTCTTTCTCCCGCCGGAAGAAAATATTTCAATTTATTCCACAATCCCATGACCAGGTATCTCAAAGCATCCATACAGTGATCGTTCATCTTCACCGGCTGTTCCTTGCCCCGATCCAGCGCATCCTTGTCGTACTCATACAGCCCAAATTCATCCACCAGGTTCCCCTGCTCCGGAGATACGGATAAAATGCCGTATGTCAGGCATTTTTGTACCCGTGCAATGCCAAGCACAACCGTATTTTCCGCGTCTTTCAGAGAGATCCCATACATCCTGCCTGCCGACGCCCTTTTGATTTCCTCGGAAAGACCTTTCGCTGACGGATCGATGAATACATAAAACGCATTACAGGAATACATTTCGTGCAGCCTGTCTGTCATCTGAATAAAAGCTTTTGCATACTCAGACGGAGAATGCTGCTTTCCGGAATCCCTCCCGGAATGATAATACTCCATCAGCCCCTCCAATTGCTTATGGTAAATGTCCAGACCAAACGCCTGATAAGTCGTTGCATTCTGCTGCCCGTAATCCACCCCGATCCCGATCAGCGAATATTTTTTCTGTGTAGGTCTCGCCTTATTGCGTTCAGAAAACATGTAGTATATCAATTCATCCACACCAATGCTTTCCCCGCCCCATACCCAGCGATACTGCTTTTCGTCCAGTTCACGCATCATTTCAGCTGACTCGATCAAATCTTTCCCGAGCCACGCCTTTGGCACATCCCGGTAATCGGTATGGATATGGACGCAGTCCGGACGTTTTTCCATCTTCTTGCACCATTTGACGATCGGCGCATTCGGATTTTTGGGTGGATTGTAGAGATAAATCATCTGGAATCCGGATGCATTGCCACGGATAAACGTGGCTTCTATGTTCTGCAGCTCATCTTCTCCTTCCCCATCATCGAAAAACTCTGTCAGCTCGTCCAAAATGACTAGCTTAATCGGCTTGTCCTCATCGATGATGCCTTTCGTATCATCAATGCCATCTGATCCGGAAAAGTAGATGGTGGATCCGGTCTTTTTATAAGTGATCTCCATCGGAGATTTTGTGATCGCAAACTTTTGCTTCGGGATCCCCAGCCGGCTGATCCCACGCAGCATTTCTTTGTATACTGTTTTCCGTAGTTTGTTGTGATGCTTGCGCAGCACGACGACGGAACCGTGTGGATCTGAAACAATCTGATAGTCTGCCCGGATCGCGGCAAAACTGGATTTTGTCCCGGCTCTCCCTGATGTCAGGATAATATGCCGGATCGTTTTATCGTTAAATATCGGCAGATACTTCGGAATGATGATCTCCGAGATCTTCACTTGCCGGCGCATCGTTAACAATTACCACACCATCCTCTCCGCTGTCTTCGCTGTACAGATCCCGGATCCGCTCTGTGTTCGCCCTCATCTGTTCAATCCTTGTTTTCTGCTCTTCGGTTGCAAGCTCCCAGTTCTTGTGCAGTAACTCATCGTACCGGTGAATCAACTGACCAAGTTCCTTTTGTGCTCTTGCCTGTGCGCTTAGGAAGTTCGCCTGCTTATCCCAAGCCTGCTGCACCTCCCACTTTTCCCCGATCACGTTGCCGTCTTTTCGTTCGACTTTCTCGACTGTCTTATCCTCTGCATCCCGAACATACATAATCTGCTGTGCCCGGATAATGGCAGCATAGGCGATCTGGATCTGATCCCAGAGGATGTCCAACGGATCCGTCGGCATCTCCTGGATAATAGAAACGGTCTCTTCCGGGAGATACTTCGAGAAGAAACCGAACTTTTCTGCATTCTTATTTTTCGACGGTGCACCGTGTCCGACTGCGTTTTTGTTGCCAGGCTGACCGCCATGCTTTCGTTTTATCGTAGTACTACAATCATTTTTTCGTAGTACTACATTCCACTTATCCCTACATTTCCAATTGCTGATTGTGTTCTCTTTTTCATCCAGCATCTCAGCAATCTTCCTGTTCGTAATTTTCCCATCATGCTCTTTGAATATCTCAAAGGCTTTATTTCTGTTTTCACTTCTGCATTTTGGCATCTCACCACCTTCCAATCTGGCTTATTTTCTCATAAAGCGGAGCACCCGGGATCGAACCGGGACACAGGGCGCGACCCTGCACATCTGCCATTGATGATATGCTCCACATAAAAAACGCCCTCCAAACGGAAGACGCTTTTTTCATAACATATACAATACTATTTTTTCATGTCCGTATCGATTATTCTAAATATCCTTTTTATTATCATCAATAAATTGATAATCAACATATATGTCAATGAATATATTAGAAAACTTTGAACACTTCCAAATTCATTAGTAAAGCAATTAAAAAAACAGAATATTAATAACACTATGCAAATCAAAATTTCAAACATAACTGTATAATAAGTTTGAAGTAGTGCCTTCTTTGATATCTCTGCTTCCATACTATAATACACTGGATTTTCTTTTATTTTTGCTTTCATATCAATAATCATCGTCAATAATGTAAATAGCATTGCGGTTAAAATTGAAATAATAATGGTAATAATGTTTATTGTATTCTTATCAATCTCTTTAACCATCATTGTAGCCGCTCCCATAAAAAATGGAAGCACAATATAATTTATAACTGGTATTAGCAATAACTTATCTTTTTCATTACGAAAACAGTCTACATGATTTCTAATAACATCTATAACAGAAATATAATTAAGCCCAAAACCAAATTTACTAATTACAATAACTAAAATAACTGCAATCCACATTACATTTTGAGGCTCAAGTAATTTTTTTAAAAATTCCTGCATCTACATTCCACCTAATCTAGAAATCCCATCCCAGTTAAATAATCTTTTGCAGTTTCTCGCATTATCGGCTTTAAACTGTCATAGACTGGGTGTCCACCTTTTTGCTGAACTTTCTTTGTAATATCTTCATTTACTACTAAACTATTCATATCCCTTAAATTAAACGTTTTATTAGTTTCCCCGAGTGAAAACTCCAACTTTAAATCATCATAATCAAATCCTTCAATTTCAACAATATCTGTATAACTTCTTTGACCTGCAAACCATTCCTGAAATAATTTCTTCTTTCTTTCCATAAATCCTAACGGCTTATGTATTATGCGCTCTTCTTTTGTTTGCTTAACACCATAATTAACCCCCAGCCTATTTGATTCATCCTCCGGAATTTCATAACGTATCATTCTTATTTTCTTTAGCATACCTTGCTTAAAATACCTATCAACATATTCTTTGGGAGCAATTGAACGCAATAATAAATGTAATCCTGGCATTTGATCTGTTAAACATTTTTGTAAATGTTTCTGCAACGACACTTTCATTCCATACACGCCCATCGTCTGCAGAATGAGAACTGCACTATTGACTCTTCCAGCAGGAATAGCCAAGCAAAATCCAAACGGCATCATGTCAGCTTGATTTTGTGTTTTATTAGTAATTGTACCCGTTTGAACATCTACTAATTCTGATTCTATACCATATTCCCCTGTCTTTACTCTCCCGTATAACGCCTGATATTGTTCCTGTCCATCAGTATTATTAATAATTTCTGTATCCACTTTTTCAAATTGAAAAAGAATTTCTTTTGAAGTATCTTTTGAATATCGAGAAATATTCTGTCTAATATATTCTTCAACCACATTCATTAGACTTTTATCCTCAATTAGATTATTTAGAAACACTCTTTCATTTTTATCATTGATAACACTAAGACCATAAATAACTAAGCTAATCTTCTTTTTCCCCATATTTCCCTCCACACAAACCAGCTTTTTTAACGCCACATTTTGTTTTAATAATATACCAAATTCTGACAATTATCAACATTTCGTGTCGTTTTCCGTCTTGCGTGGTGGTATTTTTATAATAGAACATTTGTTCTATGTTTGCAATATCGGAAAAATGCACAAGTAAACGCCCTGCAACTTGTGCAGAGCGTCTTCTGTTTGTGTGAGGGTTGCAATCAGAACCTTGTCCCAATTGCTCTAGAATAATTATACCATAGGATTTTTGTTAATTGTGTTAATCTTTCAAATATCCATTGATTACTTGAGATATTCTAGATCGACTATATCCCACTTTCTCCGCAACCTCTCTCTGCTTCTTCCCGTCTATGTAGATCAGTTCGAATATCTGCCGGTCTCTGCTGTCCGGGATCTCTGCTATAAACTGCTCAATCTCCGTGATCAGTTTCTCCACCTGTTCCCTGCGCTTCTCCCGGATCCGGATCTGCTTGTCGATCTCATCCATTTCTTTCGGCTCGTCCATCAATACCGATGTCCGGACTTCCGTGTAAGGAAAATTCCTACTGGATCCAGTCACCTTTCCCAGTACAGTCGGAACATTCTCCTGCCGCTCATACAGTTTATCCAGCCTTTTATCAATCAGCACCAGCTCTCTTTTCAAAGGTCGCAACTGGCTTAGTTTTTTCTTGTCCACCGGCAATCTCCCCTTTCACTGCATCGATCCCGAACTTTCTCACTACAAATTCCACCACGTCTTCCCTGCGCATCTGCTCTCCCTGCTCCCGGATCAGCGCGGCAGCCTGATACGGCTTGTGCCGCATCTGACGTTTCGCCGCCGCGGAGGGATCGTGTTCTGCCATCTGCTCAATCCCGCGCTTCCGGATGCTCTCTGCCTGCTTTCGGCGCTGGGCTTCGTTTGTTTTGGTCTTTCTCAATGTATCACGCTCCTTTAATACAATCTCATTAACGGACATTCTTCTCCGCTTCTTCCAACCTCGCACTCACCGTCTTCATCAACCGTGTCGCCGTATTTACAGTAATGATCACAAATATCATCACATACTTCTTCGATTATTTTTGTCACACTTTTTCTCTCGTCCATCTTCATCTTTCCGCTCCTTTGAATTTTGATTTTATACGCTTGCATTGTTCCATCAAAGTGATATAATGTTTTACATGCAGATATGGTTCATCGGTAGAACGCTAGCTTCCCAAGCTGGAAAGGCGGGTTCGACTCCCGTTATCTGCTTTTTTATTTAGGCTTGTACGGTTCCGGGAGTGGTTGCCATGCGGTTACACTTGACATCGAACCACTTCCATGCCAAAATGCTCCGTCATAATATGCCCTGTTTGTACTCCTAATTCCCTTTTTGGTTTGGCACGTTACTAAGACCATCCTTTCATCTTCCGGCAATCTCTCTTCCACTGGAATCCACCCGTCATTTTTTACTTCATCCATGTGAGAACGGATGATACTTTCAACTTCTACTATCGTGCATAATGCCGATTTTTTAAAAATGAAATCGTGATTGCCACTTTCATATCTTGTTTTTATAATACTTATTTCTTCCAGAATCTTCTCTAGTACGTTCATAATCTTCACCTACCTATTCATGTTGGCTTTCAACAGTGCCATTTCTTCCGCTGCCTGTTTCAAGTCTTCTTTCCCAAGTCCGTGTTTAAGAATTTCACATTCTTCAGATGTGCAAGCACAATGTTCCAAACAACAGTAATTTCCATATTCTGTAGTTTCTACAAAGTCACAATCTTGTACTTTCATCACTCCACCTCCAACAACTCTGGATTATCAAAAATATTTCCGACCTTTTTATAATCTCTACCATGCAATGTCTTTCCGTAGCTAAATCCTATTGGATATCGTCCTATGCATGTATTGCTTATAGGTACAACCCCAAAATCAGCATACTCTTTTCTCCAAATGACTTTATATAATCCGCATTCTTCTTTTCGTTTATTACATTCAGCAATATCATTCTCCCAAATCTTCCGACCGTTCTTATCGGTAAGTCCTGTGTACTGGCAGAGGGTGTCGGGATCGATTTCAATCCATTCATCTTCTCTTTCATCAAAGCCAATTGCTTTATTTAATACCGGAAGAATATAGTGGTGTTTCCTGCAATAAACATAACACCCTTCCACCCATTCTCCATTATCTTTTCTCTTTGCTTTAAAAATGATTTCTCTCATATCACTCACTCCAATCCAATCTCTGTCCACAATTATCACAATTTTTCTGTCCATACACGTCTATGTCTCCACACGATGGACATTCGTAAAATGCTGCAAATTTTGCAGAATGTTCGATAGGTTTCTTCGGCAACTGCTTTTCCAGTACTTCGATTGCAATGTCTAATGCTTCACATAACATATAATATCCGCTTGTCGGATAATTTGATTTGATAGTTCCTATCGCTTCTCTGACTTTCTTTTCGTCCACTATCACTCACACCTCCAAAAAATCAACGAATTCCTCGTAACACCGTGGGCATAGAACTATCGTGTCCGGCTTATCCGATTTTCCCTGCTCCGGCTGCCATATATTCAATTTTGCAAATGCTGTATTTGTTCGCCATGTCGGACCGTATACACAATTGAAATGCTCTTTCTGATATGTCTCTGTTATCTCACTTCCGCATCTGCAACACATCATTTCAATCATCCATCCTTTCCGCAGCAGTACCCGACCATCACTCCAATCAGGAACGCTGCCAGTATCAAAATTCCTGTTGTCATGTAATCTCCCCTATCCGATCTTCACTCCCATGATCATTGCAACATCCAGATCATAGGTACTCTTGTAGTATTCTATGACATCCTTGAAATACTGTTCATCTTCTCCAATCTCTTCCATACGACCTTTCAGGAATTTCAAGAACTTCTCCATTCCATTTTTCTTATATCCGTGTTTCATCTCCAGATATTCGCATCCGATAAATGCCATCCAGCACATAGACTGAAGAACAGCTTGCTCCTCTCTGCGATTATTGACTTCAATGAATCTCTTATCTTTCAGGACCTTTTCCACATCCCTCGCTACTTTATTGCGCCTATGCGCTTTATCTACCCAGCTCACTTCTCTTCCTCCCAGTATTCCACCGTCATTTCTCACGGTCATGCTCCTTCCTGCATTGCATCCCTTTGCAAAAATACATCGTTGTCCTTCTTCTTGTTCTCACCATTTCATAATCTCCAATGATCATCTGCCCACATAGACTGCAGATTTTCACATCCTCCGCTTTTGCTTTTTCCCTGGATTCCTTTTTTTTCACGACGACCACTCCTTTAAGTTATTGATGATCGGCGCCCATGCAAATGCCAGGTTTTTGCAGAACACAAATAACGCTTCCCGATTCTGATATTGTTCTATGATTTTATCTATATCTCTGTTATACTTAGCCATATCCTTTGTACCTTGGAAATCTTTATAAGCTTTCCAAAATGCATTTTGAATAGCTGCTATTTTTTCATGCATAAGCAACCTCTCTTTTTTACATCTTCTAAAAGTAACAAAATATAAGTGTTGTAACAAAAATATCGTTTCGGTAACAGATTGTTTTGTTACCACTCAAACCGCGTATTTTCAACGCTTATCAGCCTTTTTCTGACTCGGTAACAAAAGTAACACGGTATTTTCCCTATATAGGGAACGAAAGATATATATACATATATTTCCTATTCTATATATGGATTTCGATTGTTACCCGTGTTACCACCCCATTTTTTGTTACCAGACAGTCTATTTAAACGGCAATTCCTCCTGATCCACATCCAAAACTGGTTCAAATCCGTCTCGATCCATGAACTCATTCAACTGCAGAAACACACAGCGCACCGGTTTCTTTCCAAACTTTTTCAACTTTGTAGGATTCTTGCCATCTGTCAGGATCACTCCCTGCCGGTCCGCCCAGTTCAAAAATGCTTTATAGGAAAAATCTCCCTGCTTACATAAGTCTTTCACCGCCTGCGGATACATAATTGCATACCCATCTTCTATGATTCCCCACTGTTCAACGTTCATCGCAGGATCAAATCTCTGACGGTTCATATTGATCTTATCCAACAAATAGTGATAACAGCGCTCATGCTCCGACAATTCGTTTTTATCGATCAAAGCCTTCTTTGCTTCCTCTACACTGATATACTGTTCGTCATGAAACAAATATTCCGTAGCAATCTTGTCTGCCAGTAGGATCACTGACATGGAAATACTCTGTTTCTGCATCTTTTCAATCGAAAATAATTTCGCCTGGATCTCCTGCTGCATTTCCCGCAGTTCTTCCGTATCCATTGTTTTGAGAATCTTCACGAACCGCTTTCCTGCAAATCCATAATTCTTTTTCAAAAATTCCGCTGTATATTGTGGATCCTCATAAACACGTTCCCCGCATTCAATCTCCAAAATTCGGTTGATCGCACCGCCTTGCGAAACATAGGACGTCAACGGACGTTCCCCATTTGTCAGGATCGTATTTTTCCATCGGCTCTCCCGCCGGATTCCCAGTTCCCGGTTTGATCGGCTCTTTCCTTTTCCGGAACATAGATCATACACTACGCCCTCAAAATTATCCCTGATACGCGCACTGACCTTACTGGTATCATCCAGCATCATCGGCAGATGGTTCAGCAGGTCCGCCCGGATTTCCAATTGTACGTCCGTAGATTTAAAATCACCAATATACTGGCTGTCTGCCGGATTTGCCCATATCGATGCCGCCAACATCATAGAAACAGATTTTCCACCTTCTGTCTCGCCCCACAGATCCACTATAAACGGCAGCACTCCCAACTTTCCGACCAACACACTGGCAAAAGATGCCGCCAGAGAGAACTTGATCTCCGGTCGTCCTGTCGCCCGAAGCTTTCTGACATAGGACAACCATTCCTGCCAGTTCCCCCTTTCACGGATGCTTTCATAAACCTGAGAAAACTGAGTATCCGCATCAAAAATTACATCCGAATCATATGGAATAAAACCATCCCCGATCCATCCGAGCTTAGAACTGGATTTCTGCACCGGAATTTCATCGTCATTCAAATTTTCCACATCTGACAGATATTTGACCAACAGCCTTGCATTTTCCGATGTCACGGAAACACCGAGCTTTGACAGATTTACAATCTTATTGGCGGAAGAAATCATGTCTTTGGGAACTGTGATCTCTCTCCATGCATGATTTCTCTTATACGCAAGCTTGATCTGTTCTTCTCCTGTTTCCAGATTCTTTAATCTCCCGATCGGCATGATCGGATGATAACAGACCATCACATCATTCGAATAATCTTTATTGAATGTACGGATCCCATCATCTGCCGCCGACCAAGATCCACATTTCATCGCTGCATATTTCCCCGTAAAATTTGTCCAATTTTCTAATAATGTCTGATTCTTCTTTTGTTTTTGCTCTGCCGCCTTTTCCGCTTTCTCAAACGCTTTCACCATCGTGTCAAATTGCCCTTTTACTCCCAGTTCTTTTGCCCTGTCCTGAAAAGACAACAGCATTTGTGCACGCCGGATCACATCTTCCTGCTCGAAGATCTCAATAAAAACCTCTTCCGCCAGAATCTCTTTTTTGTCATACTCTATTAATTTCTTCATTCCGCACTCCGTTGTCCCTTCTGTTGATTCAAGATTTCATGCAAATACAATTGATATTGCAAAGCATGATAACAGTCTGTCCATGTTTCCGAAAATGGCTGGGAACGCTGATACCACTCCCGGTAGATGTCAATCAAATCTTGATTGTCTTTCTTCTTTCTTTGATTGATCATCCTTTTTTTCTTGCGTTGTTCCTGTTCTTTTATTGCGTGATATTTCGCGATTTTATCCCGATAAGTCTCTTCCTTGTATGTTCCACCCAGACTCAAAAATACTTCCCGAAACGTCTGATTCTCCATATTCATGATAAAACTGAAAATATCACCATGTTCCCCACAACCAAAGCAGTAATACGAATCGGAATAGATTTTCATTGATGCTGTTTTCTCTTTATGGAACGGACACGGAATAAATCCACTGTGGTTTGGATGAAAACCATACCGCTCTATAATATCTCGCATGCTATACATACTTTTTATCTCTTCACGATCCATCCCATTCACCGCCTAAAATTCGAATGATTTCTTTCCCCGTCTGCTCCTTATTACAAAAAAGAAAGCGGCATCCATATTTCCGCTCCTGCGTACATAGAATCTTATATAACGTTTCCCCAGTCATTGCCTTTGTTTCTATGGTCTCATACAATCTGGTTTTCGGATTTCTCCTGCGCTTCCACCTCCGGGGATTCTCCCAAAATACAACATGTTCCAGTCGCTCGATTCCATTCCCATGCTCCACAAGAAAAATAATCTGAATTCCATTCTCCTGCGCAAGCAGCAGTTCTCTCCGAAATCGTTCATGATCCTGGCAGACATTATTACATAGCTCCGAAAGATTCTGCTTCCGGTCAATGATCAGCCGGGGATTATCATAATTCATGTAATCCCCAACCATCAGCTTTGATACAGGGTGTTTGATGCCTTTCCGGTCAAATTCCTCAACAATCTTTTTGATTGCTCTTGCCTTTTCTCTGCTGTCAATCTGTATTACCAAAATCATCACTCCTAGTTGAACGGCAGTTCTTCATCGATTCCATCCGGAACGTTCATGAAGCCATATTCATCCTGCTGCCCGAACCCCTCATTGGAATCATTTGCATTACCGTCACTCCCCTGTGTTCCCTGAGATGCTGCCTTACTCTCTCCAAATCCGACCTGTTCAGTAACAACATCCGTTGTATACACCTTGTTGCCGTCCTGATTTGTGTAAGAGCCAGTCTGGATTCTTCCGGTTATTTCAATCTTCATGCCTTTACTGAAATATTTCTCGATAAATTCCGCAGTCTTTCCGAACGCAACACAATTAATAAAATCAGCAGTCGGTCCGCCCTCCTGCTTAAATCTTCGGTCGCATGCAACTGAAAATCGTGCAATTGTACTTCCTCCGTCTGTATATCGAATGTCTGGATCTCTTGTAAATCTTCCTGTTAAATTCACACTATTCATTTGCACCCTCCTGCTCCGGTGTTCTTGTAAGTTCAAATTTATGCATCACAACCTTGAACTCTTCCACCGTCATATCCTCAATTCTCTTTGCTTTTATTGCCCGCATTCCGAGAATGGTCTTATCTCCTACCTTTGTCCGCTTCTGTTCTGCTCGGATTGCCGCCAACATAGCTGCTGTAATCTTCTGCGTACCATCTTCCGACGCTTCCTCTTCGGATGGTTTTTCTGCTTTTTTCTGATCAGCAGATTTTCCACTCTGCTTTGCAGCGCTGCTTTTTCCTTTTTGCTCGGCTTTTGTCTCTGTCCCCTTTTGCCTCTGATCCGCGGTCTCCTCCGGACGCTCTGCATCCGGATCATCCATGTCTTCTGTCGGAATACAAAATGTCTGGAAACAGGCATATTTAAACGCAATTGACATTGCCTTATTCGTTGCCTTGTCCCCGGTATCCATCCCCTCTCCGATCACAGTACAAGATACTTTACTTCCATCATCTGTAAAAAAATCATACCGGATCTTGCAAATGGACGAAGTCATCGGCGTTCCTTTTGCTGATGTTTTTACTTCCCTTGTCATTTCAAGAATTTCCGGGATCGCAAAAACACGATTCTTTACCATTGCAGGATGCAGCGCATTCATCACATCGTCAATTCCACGAAATTTGTAACTGCCAAAATTAGATTTACATGTCTTTTCCTTGCTCACAGCACCGACTTCATTCATAACACCTAAAATAGCGGCATAAATTTTCGGTACTGCATTTTCTGTCTGTTCATTTCCCATCATCCATTCTCCCTGTCATATACAATCAGACCATTATTGACCGCCTGCGTAATGATTATGCTTGCAGCTTGTCTTGCACTCATGCCTGTTTCCACCATAACCTCGGACAAGGCTTCAAAAGCCTCGTCCGTGATCTTGATCACTCCCTGCTGATTGATCTTCGGTTTTATTGCCGGAATATGAATCTTATCGCTCATCATGACTCCCTCCGTTCAAAATAAATTCCAAGACTGTCCATTGCCACTTCCAGTTCTGCCAGTTCCTGATCCGTTGCAACAACACGGTAAAACACCGACTTTGTCGTTGGAGTTACAAACGGCATCTCTTCTTCTGCCGTTTCATTTTCCGGAATTGGATCCGGAAAAACCGGTGTGGATTGTTCCATGACCGCTTTTCTGGCAGCTTCCTCCTCCGCTTCCCGGCGGATCTGCGCTTCCCGTTCGATTGCAGCCCGTTCCTCCGCCCGGATCCGTGCTTCTTCCTCACGTCTTTTCCGTTCTTCTTCCTCCCGGCGCCGCGCCTCCTCTTTTCGCATAATCTCCGCTTTCTGCTTCTCGTACTGATTGATATAAGTAACCGCCCGGGTAGAATCGTGTGTTTCCCGGTAAAGCTCTAATGCTTTCGGGACAGCTTCCGACTGCATGCCGCTGATCATGGCGACAGCAGCCTGTGTACTTTTTACCTCACTCTCCATTTCCTCGCGGATAGATTTCATCGTAGTTGTTGCATTTTCCCATTTTGGGGAATACATATGCCCTAACGGAAGATATTCTTCCATATCTTCGATGATTTCTCTGTACAACATCTGGATCTTTTCACGTTTCTCTTTCCGGCGCTTCTCTTCAAACGCTTTCAACTGTTCATCAATTGCTCCGATTGGCTTGTCCACCTTGGCAGCCAATTGCTTCATATTTGCTTCAAACAGATCAAACGGCTTATTCCATTCCTTTTTCGCGGACTTCCGTGCGTCCTCAATATCCTTTTTCAATTTCCGCAGGGATGCAATCTCTACTTTTGCAATATCCTTAGAATCTTCTGTAAAGATAGCCCCCTCATATTCTGCCAGTTTCGCATCCAACGCTGCATTTAATTCCTCAAAGTTCAACTCGATTGTTCCCGGATGCTGTTGCACCCTGAGTTCTAATTTATTCATACTGATCTTCTCCTCCATTTATTAAATCGATGGCTGCACTGTCTTTGCCACACCAAGGATCGCCATCACTGCGCCTACATTCACATCATCATCCGGATCAAACTGCTTCAGATAATCCGCAGCTGCTTCAATCCGCGCTTCCTTTTTGATAAAATCTGTATACTTGTACTTTTCAACATTAACAATATTGTTTTCTTCCACTTTTCAATCCCTCCAAAATTTGTTATACTTCAATTGAATATTTTTGAATGCGCTTACGCCTTGCCGGGCATATGTAAGCGCTTTTCTTATGCCAGACATAAAAGTAACATCACCCACGCCCCGATCCCGGCGCCGATCAGGCACCATGTCACGATCTCCGACAGGCTTGTCCGCGGTTCCCGCCGGCGCTTCTGCTCCCGGACCGGTTCTACCCGTGCAAGCGATGTCCGCTCTGTACTGATCAGTTTTAATTCTTCCATGCTTGTCCTCCCTTTCTACCGCCATCAGGCGGTCTCTTTTTCTTTCTCTTCAACCGTATACTCAATTTCAACATCTTCCTGCTCCTCGATAAGCGAAATGAGCACCTGTATAATTTTCTTAATATCTGGCTTCATATTCATCACCTCTCTAAAGCTTATGAAGCACGGTTTGTACTTGTTGCGATTTTTCTGATAATCTCCTATACTTTAAATACAGGTATCTGCCAATACCAAGTATTAAGAAAGGGGAAAATTATTATGACACTTGAGCAACGCGCACATGACATCGGACTTGCATTCGCTACCAGCAAAATGAATTCTCGTGATAACACGAGCGACGATAACATTTCCAGACAAGCACAATTTTTAAACTTTATTACAGACTATACTTTTGCAGCGTCCGAAATTATTTCCGGTAGCGTGGAAATCGACACTCTATTTAAAGACTGAGCAACAATGTCTTTTGTATTGTCGATAACCAGTAAAAGCTCGTTGTAATTCAAATGATTGTCTCTGGCTATCTGCAAATAGTTGGAGACAACTTTTTTTACTTTTTCGTTATCAATCCCCGCTTGCTTTCGCGCATAATCCAGTGCTCTTTCATTTTCCTGTTTAAATTCATCCATCTCTCTCACTCTCCTTTCTCCTGTCCTTTTTATTGGACACCTAAACCGTTATAACATCATAATTGAAATATCTTCCATATCGTGATAAAATCCTAAAAAAATACGAAAGGTTCTCATTATGCAAATACCATCAGAAATTATTGAAACAATCCACAATTTCATAACACGCGAAAATATAACACTTGCGCTCGCTATTCTGGGAAGTTTTGGAACTCTTTCTTCTTGGTTCTTTGTACTTCTTAAAAATAGAAAGAACTTGAAGATGCATATTGTAGGCCATCGTTTTTCTGAAGATAATCATTCCTTGCTTATTTACACAATGTTCGAAAACAAATCTCGTCTTCCTATTTCAATCACTGGAATTTATGTCGAAATAGGAAACGTTCTTTATTCCTGCGAAAAAATTCCTATCGTGACTTTTGAAGAAACTGTACGAAACAGAAATCAAATAATCTCACGCCGAGAATATAGATCTATGACTTTTCCTATCTCTATACCTGAATTGGGTGGGACTTCTGGTTATGTTTACTTTGAATTTCCTGTAACATCCGAACAACTTCCTTCCACGCATCTGAATTTTCAACTTTCAACCAATCGTGGGAAGATAGTTCAAAACTCACTATCACTCGACCGTTTTCTTGATTGATGTATTTTCTTTCATATACAAAGACATCGCACAACTCACTCACACCTCCCCTCTTCTGATTCGAATGTCTAAAACAAATATTTTGATTTCCTAAACCTTTTTCTTGACTTTCCATATATTGTGGACTACCATAATTATCAGAACAAATATTCGAATAACTATGAAAGGCGGTGAATATATGGCAAGAAAATACAATCTTGGAAGTAAATCCGATATGAGACGATTAGAACGAGATTTGAAGAATTCTGTTATGGAACAGGCGAAATCCTCTATTATGCACAGCACACATAAAATCACTTGTCCCAAATGTGGTCTCACTTTCAATGCTCGTATCGGTTTGAATACGTGTCCTCGTTGTCACAAGTCAATCGATTTGACACTTGATATGTAACTTCTTTGTCTCAGAAGCCAGTTCTTTTGTAAGTGAATTGGCTTCTTTTAATAATTTTCTCAGACGTTTCAACTTTTTGATTGTCTTATCCACATCGGAAGAATCCATTATCACCTTTTTTACAATTGCTTCATCCAATTTAATTACTCTCCTTTCTCATCCGGCATTCTTGGTTTTAGGAATTTATCGGTGTTTACCTTTAATGCGCCACAAATAAGCGCATATTCCAAAAGCGTTAACCGTCTACTTCCATTTAATGCAAGATTTAACTTTGGCAATTCAATTCCTGTCTTTTTACTAAGAAATGTCTGGGAAATACCATGTTCTTCTAAGTAACTTTTTATCATCACACCTATTTCCAATTTTACCACCTCCAAATATCAAGTTTTGTGATGTTGTATTTATAATAATTCACATTTTGTGATTTGTCAATATGTTTTTATCGCGTTTCTTGATTTTTTATTTACAAAATCTAAATTTTGTGGTATCGTTCTTATTACAAGGAGGTATTATTAATATGAATGATCTATTAGTAGATAGACTGAAGAATGCTCGAACGAATCAAGGCTTAAAACAACAAGATGTCGCTGAACAATTGGGCATTAAAGCAAACACAATAAGCAATTGGGAAAAAGGTCGTACTGAGCCAGACATTGATACATTTGTAAAATTATGTGATATATATCAGCTAGATTGTGCCTCTTTGCTTTCTGAAGTATATGCCTTTAATCGAATCAGCAAAGATATTACACTTCCAGAATATGAACACATAAAAAAATACCGCGATCTCGACGATCACGGTAGAGAAATGGTAGATTTTACTCTCACTAAAGAGTATGAACGTTCTATTGCTCTGGCGAAAGAAAAGGAATCCATGTCAAATGTTATGGAGTTCCCTGAGCATTTGATAGCCAATGCCGCCAATGCGAAAAATCCTACTGAGGAACAGAAGCAGCACGCAGACAGTATTATGACTGATGATAGCGAATGGACGTGATTTAATTGACATACGATGAATTATTGTCCGAAGCAGATTCCACCGGAATTATTGTCAAAGAGAAAAACATCCCTGGATACGGAGGGCGCATATACGGAAATCGGATTGCCATACACAATGGATTAGATACGACAACAGAAAAGACCTGTGTACTTGCGGAAGAGCTCGGACATTATCATACGACTGTCGGAGATATAACAGACATGTCCGATCCCAAGAACCGAAAACAGGAACGGCAGGCAAGGCTCTGGGGATATAACAAGTTGATCGGGCTGACTGGAATTGTAAATGCCTACAAGCGTGGATGTCAGGACATACATGAAATGGCTGAATTTCTTGATGTAACAGAAGAATACTTGAAAGAAGCAATTGACTGTTATCGGAATAAATACGGCGTATGCACAACCATTGATAACTATACCGTATTTTTTATTCCGTATCTGACGGTTATGGAAAAGGTATAACCCCGATCGGGATTATACGAAACTTCAGATTAAAATATGGAAAGAGGTGAATTGCAATAAAAGAAGTTTCTAAACTACATACTGATTTATTCGATAATGGGTTAAACTACGTTTCTATTGGGCATATACGTCCAGAAATTATAGATTCAATTGTTGAAAAATACCCTGAGTTTAAGGAGATTCTTTCTTCTGATACTGATATTCTCTTCTGGAAAGACCGTATCAAACATACAGAACGGCACAGAAAAGATTTTATATCAAATGAAGAATATGAACTATGCTTCGAACAAATTCCAGACATTATACGCAACCCAGAATTTATCAGTATCCACCCAAATAAAGACAGTATTTCTTTCATTTGTAGATTCACCGATCATATATCTGTTGCCGTTCGCTTATCCACTGACGGGCGCTTATCATACAGAACAATGTATCCTTTGCGTGAATCACAGTTATACAACTATATAAAACAAGGACGAGCTTGGAAAGTCTGATTTGACAAATTTTCTATCATAGTGTAATATAACTATGCAGATAGGAAATAATATGTTTATGAAGATGAGTTATTCAAGGATAGAACAGGCAGCTATCACGCCCTCGTGGTCTTAAAGAGATGTCGGATTGCCACCCGACTGAATAACTTATCTTTCATGATAAACAATGCCGTTAACCGGCAGTAGAAAAGGCATATCGCCTAAAGGGCATCAAATCAGACCTCGTAGAAATACGGGGTCTTTTATGTTATACAAAGAAAACCTCCTCAACGAGTAACCAAAGTGAAAGTATAACCGCAAAAACGATCATATATAATACCAAATATTAAAAGAAAGGACGTGACCATATGCCATTACCAAAAGAACATCTATATACCATCGACGATATATACGCGCTCCCGGACGGTCAGCGTGCGGAGCTGATCGACGGAAAGATCTATGATATGGCTCCGCCATCTCCACTTCATCAAGAACTGGTATTGGAGCTGTCTGCCACGCTACGGAATTATATTCGTGAAAAAGGCGGAAGCTGCAAGGTCTATCCTGCGCCATTTGCCGTATTTTTAAACGAAGACGATAAAAACTATGTAGAACCCGACATCAGCGTTATCTGCTCACCTGAGAAGCTCACAGACAAAGGGTATGCCGGTGCTCCAGACTGGGTGATCGAGATCGTGTCTCCAAGCAGTCAGCGCATGGACTATCTGACAAAGCTGTTTAAATACCGGACAGCCGGTGTCCGTGAATATTGGATTGTAAACCCTATGACAGAAACGGTGCAGGTATACTCCTTTGAGGATACCGAAGACTCCATCCAATTCTCTTTTGACGATTCAATCGCTTCCGGTATCTATGATGGTTTCGTGATCTGCATCAGAGAATTGCTGAAGTAATACATTCCCCCTGCTCCACAGTGGGCAGGGGGAACAACTAAATAATGTATTTACCAAGGCAACTGGGGAGGACAGCTTTCCATCTGTTCCGGAGTCTTACGGAAGAGGTGGTGTCTATGAGTACTTACGAAGAATTCATGATTCTTTTGACAGCATGCAATTTACTTATAGCGATTCTGACTTTTACGCATAGAAAATAGCCGTCCTGCTCCCTGACAAAGAATAGGACGACTATTTCTAGTTACTTAATTATTTGCCCGGGTCGGATGGAGTGCACCCATCTTTCCCAGTTGTCTTGCTAAGTACATTATAGCAAATGTACCATAAAAGTCAAGAACCGCTCCGGCGGCAACCGGAACGGCTCAAGTAACATTCCGAAGAATGATACCACGATTCACAAAATATTGTATCATCTTCGGGCAGCCTACGCAAGCGGAACACTTGTTCTCCGCCGGCTGTTATTTTTATACCTTTTTTTACATAATATGAACCAAAGGAGCTGATACAATGAAATCAAAAACTCTCCGGTGCGCGATCTATATCCGAGTATCTACGACAGAACAGATGATGCACGGTAAATCACTGGAAGCACAGAAAGATTACCTGATCCATTACGCACAAGAGCACGATATGAATATTGTCGGCGTCTACGCGGATGAGGGGAAGACCGCAAGAAAAGAACTGAAGCGCAGGAAAGCCATACAGGAACTGGTCAAAGCTGTGGAACGTGACGAGATCGACGTCATCCTCTTCTGGCGTCTTGACCGCTGGTTCCGCAACCTGTCGGACTTCTATAAGGTGCAGGACATTCTGGACCAGCACAATGTCCGCTGGATCTCCGCGTCGGAACCGGGCATAAACATGGAAACACGGGACGGACGTCTGCAGCTTAATGTAGTTCTTTCGATCGGTCAAAATGAAGTAGACACCACCTCCGAACGTATCAAATTTGTAAATGAAGCATCCATCCGGCAGGGAAAGGTGATCTTCGGGGATTCCAACATGCCGATCGGCTACATGGTCGGTACCGTAGACGGAGTAAAACGGATGGTAAAGGATCCGGAAAAGGAAGATCTGGTGAATGCGTTTTACCGCTACTTCCGCACACACCAGAGTAAGATGAAGACGCTGAAATTTATTCAGGAAAATTATGATCCCACCTTTTCATACAGCCAGCTCCGCAATATGCTTGAGAGTGATTTCTATCATGGAACCTACCGGGATAACCCTCACTACTGCCCCGCTTATCTGACCGAAAAAGAATGGGCGGAAATACAGGAAATCTCGAATCGGAATGTAAAACATCCGTCCTCCGGAAGAGTCTACCTGTTCAGTGGAATGATGCGGTGCCCTGTATGTGGGCAGCTGCTTGCCGGAAGAGGCGGCAGTTCTATCATAAACCGGAAAACAAGAGAAACAAGAACCTACTGCTATTACCGCTGCAATAAAGCCTGCATCGATCACATGTGCACATACCGGCATAACGTAAGCCAGAACCTCATAGAAGAGTATCTGATTTCCAATTTGGAAGAAGAATATAACCGGTACAAAATTCAGAGCCAGAATATCCATTCAAAAGCCGATATTCCCAAAAAGAAACGGACGCCCGAACAGGTCAAAAAGGAAATGCAGCGCCTGAATCTTCTTTTTCAGAAAGAACGGATCGAATGGGATTATTACAATGAAGAATACGAGAAATTAACAACGGAACTGTCTTCGCTGGAAGAATCCGATCAGAAACCAAAAACGAACTTTGACAATATCGAAAAAATATTGCATAATGATTTTAGAAAAACTTACGACAATCTTTCCCCGGAAAACAGACGAGCTTTCTGGAGGTCTATTATAAAAGAAATACATATCAATACGAGCCATGAAGTCACAGGCATCGATTTCTATTAACCCATAAAAGTATCTTGTACTAACTATACCGCCCCATTTGGAGCAGATAAAGTCATGACCGCCGTCCTCTCCGGCGAAGCCGACATCGGATTCATGGGTTCTGAGTCTTCAATCTATACCTATAATGAGGGGGCAACCGATTATGTTGTAAACTTTGCCCAATTGACACAGCGTGCCGGAAACTTTCTTGTCTCCCGCGAGCCGATCGAAGATTTTCAATGGGAAGATTTGAAAGGTTCCACCGTTCTCGGCGGTCGGAAAGGCGGCATGCCGCAAATGGTTTTTGAATATATTTTAAAACAGCACGGACTGGATCCGGCATCCGATCTTTCCATCAACCAAAATATTGACTTTGGTTCTACCGCAGCTGCTTTTTCCGAGGGAGAAGCTGATTATACCGTCGAATTTGAGCCAGGCGCCACCTCGCTCGAATCCGAGGGAAAAGGATATGTCGTCGCTTCTCTCGGAAAAGACAGCGGTTATGTCCCATACACTGCTTACAGTGCAAAACAGAGTTTTATCGAAGAACATCCTGATGTGATCCAGAGTTTCACAAATGCGCTTCAAAAAGGCATGGATTTTGTTCAGACACACACACCTGAAGAAATTGCCGAGGTGATCGAACCTCAGTTTCCTGAAACAGATTTGGATACGATCACAACGATCGTCACACGATACTATGAACAGAACACATGGAAAGCGGATCTGATCTTTCAGGAAGAAAGCTTTGAACTTCTTCAGGATATTTTGGAAGAAGCCGGCGAACTGGAAAAACGCGCCCCCTATGAGGATATTGTCACGACAGAATTTGCCGAAAAAGCTGTTAAATAATATTTCTGTTTCTTACCATTCCGTTCCTTTCAATCGGTCTGGGTATGTGGAAGCTGCATCTGTGTAAAATCGGATGCGGCTTTTTGACGGATCAGTCCTAAAAAAATATCCGTCACAGTTTTTTGGAAGTTTGTTAACATCCTATTCAAATTTATATCACAGTTTCTACACAAGTAAACGATATACTAAGATTGTTCAAAGATAAGAACACTTTTTCATAAACTTTTTCCCCCTTAGAGTCACAGCAATGTGGCTCTTCCTTTTTGCACTTTTTTACTTGCCCCTTTTTCTTGTCTTGTGGTACTATATTCAACAACGCCGTTTCCCTTACAAGCGGCATAAAATCCAGAAGAAAGAAGGTATCCCCCTATGATCGATAAAAAACTGATCCCTGTCGGAGGGCTGAAAAAAGAACCTTTTTCCGGAAGCCACGACGGCATGCGTTATTTTTTTCGCTGCGATGAAAGCAAAGAGACATTCTCTGTATTTGTCTATCCGGAACCATGGAGTTTTGACCGCACCCCCGATGATGAAAAACAATGTTCATCCTTTCCGATGACCGATGCTGGTATGGATGAAGCAATTTCCTGGCTTTTTTCCATATACGAATCTCAAAAAGATCGATGGCAGAATGCAAAAAAGAACTGTATGCATGTTTTGTAAGTTTCATTTCTTTCGTTGAAATTAAGAATTTTCATAATTTCTTCCGTATCTTGTCACAGGTGATTCACATTTCATTGCTATGATAATACCATCATCAGAGAACAGAGATGTATACACATCTTGTCCACTGATCATATCAAAACAGAAGACAATGGCTGTGGATACAGACATGTATTTACGGTCATTGGACTTCGCCTAAAAATTGCAAATTCACGATAATAACATACAGTGGAGATTGAACTTGATTTTCTCTCTTCTTCCTTTATAAAGACGCCGGCAGATACGGATTTCTCCATCTGCCGGCGTCCCTTATTATTATAATCTTGTTCCAGCGTCCGTGTACAAGGGGAAATACGCCTCAAATCACGTAATTTCGACGCTATTTAACGGATATATCCATTCTGATATGCCATCGTGCGGTTCACACTGTATAATTCGGCGATCGTAGCCTCATAATATGGTCCCGAATAAAATATACCAACAATTCCAAAGCTCAGCATTTCTAAAATTCTCCATCCGATAAAGGTCAGATCCAACACGAATGCGTTCATTTTCTGTCCCATCATCATTCTTTTGCTGATCAAAAATGCTTCCTGACGCTCCATCTCCGGATTTTCTGCTAATATATACGGGATCATCAGATATTCATAGTGTTTGATGATCCCCGGTACGATCAATAAAAGTGTCCAGAGTCCCTCATACAATTGTTTTAAAAACATAGTCAGAACCAATTTCCCGTAATTTCCCGATTTGAATCCAAATCCGAGCATTCCTGCTGAAGGATTCTCTGTCTGGTTCATGATAAAAAAGCGGCATCCCCCGATTTTCAATACATTTCCCACAAAAATATCCAGGAAAAAGAAAATCAGTCCGATAATGCCTGCCACAGCCGCTACGATCATCATTGCTGCCGCAAAGGCGAGAGAATCTCCGCCGCCCCAGTAATATTGATACTCCTCATACGCATTACTGTATCCCGATGCTCTTCCCGCTGCCATTCCGGCGCTTCCACCAAAAATCGCCATTACAAAACCAACCAGGACCGCCGACCAGTAATTCTTCTGAAACGCACCTTTTGCACGCATTTTCAATTCTGCACTTGTCCACATAAAAAGATGTCCTCCTTTTCCGTTTCCTACATTTTACATAGCGTCGTTGTACAGGGAACAATACGCCCTTTGTATATTGACACTAGTATTATCTTATCACATTTTTTTAAGGAGGACATCTTTATTTACACTATTTTTTTGTAAAATTATCTTCTATTTTGCAGCTTTTTTCTTTTTTTCATACGGCGTATTGTGGATCGGAAGTTTCGTCTGAAACTCTCCCTGCAGTTTATAATATGCGCCCACGATTGCCGGTGCTGTCGGAATGGACGTGATCTCCCCGATTCCGATCGCTCCGTATCCCGGCTCCACGCCCGGTTTCTCTACAATGATCGACTCGATCTCCGGCACTTTATCCGCTTTGAAAAGTCCCAGTGTGCCATACCGTGATACCGGTCTTCCCTCTTTAATCTCATACTGCTCGGTCAGCGCATAGCCCATACTCATGACGATGCCGCCCTCGATCTGCCCTTCCACACTGATCGGATTCACTGCTTTTCCGACATCATGTGCGCCGATCATCTTCTTGATCGTACCGTCTTCATTGAGCACACAGACCTGAGTCGCATATCCATAAGCGACATGAGATACCGGATTCGGCACGTCGCTTCCCATCTTATCGGTTTTTCCGAGATATTCTCCGTAATACTCGGTTCCGTTCAGTTCTTCCAGTGTTTTCCCGCTCAACGCCTCTTTCAGCTTTAACGCTGCACGTTTTGCCGCCTCTCCGGTCAGCAATGTCTGTCTGGATCCCGACGTTGTACCGGAATCGGGAGAATTCGATGTATTCGGTCTGCAATACACGATCTGTTCATAATCCAGTTCTGCGGTCTGGGAAACAACCTGCGTCAACACCGTTCCCAATCCCTGACCGATACAGGATGCTCCGGCGTGGATCTCTGCCTTTCCGTCTTTGATAACAAGACGGCAGCGTCCCCAGTCCGGAAGCCCGACTCCTACGCCGGCATTTTTCATCGCACATGCAATTCCGACATACGGTTCGGTATCAAACACTTCCTTGACAGCTTCCAATGTCTCCGCCACTCCCGTAGACGGATCCGCAATCTGACCGTTCGGAAGCACCTGCCCCGGACGGATCGCATTGCGGTATCGGATCTCCCACGGAGTGATGCCGACTTTCTCTGCAAGCAGGTTCAAATTCATCTCCGAACCAAAGCAAGTCTGTGTCACACCAAATCCCCGGAACGCGCCGGCCGGCGGATTGTTCGTGTATACCGCGGTTCCGTCAATATCGATGACCTGAAAATTGTACGGTCCCGCCGCATGGGTACATGCTCGCTGGAGAACCGGTCCGCCCAATGAAGCATACGCTCCGGTATCTGCCACAACAACCGCTTTCATTGCTGTCAGATAGCCGTTCTCGTCACATGCCGTCGTAATATCCATCCACATCGGGTGACGTTTCGGATGGATCGTGATACTCTCCTGTCTGGACAATCTCACTTTTACGATCCGTTTCGTCAGATATGCGATCAGCGCCGCGTGATGCTGTACACTGACGTCTTCTTTTCCACCGAATCCGCCGCCGACTAATTTATTTTCCACGATCACTTTCTCCGGCGGCAATCCCAGCATGATACAGCATTCTTTCTGTGTATCATAAATGCCCTGATCTGTCGAATAGATGAATACCCCATCCTCATCGAACGGCATAGCCACCGCACACTCCGGCTCCAAAAATGCATGTTCCGTCCAAGGCGTTTCATAATGCTGCGTCACTTTATATTTGGAGTTTGCGATCACTTCATCCGCATTTCCGCGTACGAGATGCTCATGTGCCAGGATATTTCCGGACTGATGCACAAGCGGTGCCTCTTCTTTCATCGCCTCAAACGGATCCAGCACCGGCTCATACACCTCGTAATCCACTTTGACAAGGCTCTTAGCCTGCTCCAGGACCTCCGGCGTCTCGGCTGCGATCAGACAGATCGCGTCTCCGACATAATGGGTCACGTTTCCGACCGGGATCATCGTATCCCAATCATGTTTCAAATGTCCGACTTTCACGTCTCCCGGAACATCATCCGCGGTAAATACGCCGATCACACCGTCCAGCGCTTTCGCTTCTTCGGCATGGATCGCCAGCACTTTTGCACGCGGATATTCTGCGCGTACCGCGCTTCCGTAGATCATGCCGTCCAGATAAATATCGTCCGGATATTCTCCGGTACCCAATACTTTTTCTGCTGCGTCCACACGCTGGATCTTATCTCCGACTTTTGTAATACCGCTGTTTTCCGATACCGGAAGATTTTCACGGAAGATTTTTCCGCTCAGCAAAATACCCTCGATAATCTTTTTGTACCCGGTACAGCGGCAGATATTATTGCGGATCGCCGCTACAACTTCCAATCGTGTCGGATCCGGATTCACATCCAGAAGCCCTTTCGCACACATGACCATACCCGGGATACAAAAACCACACTGAACGGCTCCGACTGCGCCAAATGCATACGCATACACTTCTTTTTCCCGTTCCGAGAGTCCCTCCACCGTCACGATCGATTTTCCCTCCATTTTGGAGATCATCGGGATGCAGGCCCTTGTTGTCTTTCCGTCCACCAAAACTGTACAAGTTCCGCAGGCGCCCTGACTGCATCCGTCTTTGACGGAAGTCAGGTGCAGGTCATCCCTCAAAAAGCGCATCAGCTTTTTGTCTGTTTCTGCTTCATACATTTTTCCGTTTACCTGAACCGTATACATATTACCCTTCCCTTCTTTCGGATTTCCCTGCGGAATTCCTTTTCTTGTTTTCTTAGTGTCCGTGTACCATGGAAACGATACTCCTTGTATACCGGACGCCAATTGCTTCATATCGCAATCAAAAAAGATCCGACCTCCGGTCAATATCTCTCAACTCTTCTTCTCTTGTCTCCACACACAGACATTTTTCCCGGTGCTTTTCCATCACTGCACGTCCGCCAACATCGCCGCTCAGTTCCTCCAACTCTGAAAAATATGCCCGATCCCAGAGCACCGGATTTCCCATCCTGTTTTCATGCGCGGATACAAGGATCATCCCCGGTCTGTTGATGGCAAGCCGCATCAGCCCCATCATCGTTGCCAGACTTAAGCCCGGCTGATCGCAAACGCAGAACAAAACGCCTTTTACGTCCGGCTCTATCGACTTGCATTTCTCCAGTCCCAATTTCAGTGAGTGAGAAATTCCCAGTTCCGACTGATGATTCGCCACGGTACAGACGCCGATCGCTTCCGCCGCTTCCGCGATCTCCTCATATCCGGTCACCAGGATCCTTGGAAATGCGCCAAGTCCTGCCAGCTTATCGAGCATATGCCGATATAATGGTTTTCCCTGTACATCCACCAGCAGCTTATTGCTCCCAAATCGGGAGGCATTTCCCGCCGCAAGTACGATCACTGCATACTTCCGGCAGATCCGTTCAAACTGTACGACCGCTTCCAGAACGCCCCCGCCGATCGCACGCGCTTTGTCGGAAATCGTAAAACAATGACTGACTTCGCACCTTGCATCGATGTCTCCGATCTTCAGATCCTTTTCTACGACCACACCGCGCTGAAGCATTCCGCGGACGATCCCCGTCATCTTCGCATACACAGGTTCGCCTCCGGTATAAGCAACGATCTCCCCTTTCTGAACAAGATCCCCGATCGCTGCAACCGGCTCCATCACACCTGCCGCCGTCGATTTCAGCAGCCGTTCGATCGTATAACCGCCCACATCTCCCGGAATCCCCGTATTGGGAATTGCCGTTCCTCGAAAGATCACACTCCCCAATGTATGTCCCCGTTTTGTTTCTATGACACAATGACAGTCTTCTCCTGCCGTAAATCCCGGTCCGACGCCGATCACAAACGGCGCGTCCGTCACCTCTGTTCCCAGATTTTTCTTGGCAAGGATCGCATCGATCAAAACATCCGGCTGATACACGGTACGGATCGCAGCGTGCGGATCTACCAATACCGGGATTTTTCCCTGCTGCTGCACTTTTCGGATTTCTTCCGGCGTCTGTACCCGCACACCGGTGATCCCCTCCACCACCGCTTCGCCCTCATAGACCGCTCTGGAAAATGCGACCATTCTCCTCACAGTCAGCGGCGCTTCGATCTCCGTCATTAAGATCGGATATCCACAGTGATGCAGACGCACCGCAATTCCCGTCGCCAGATCCCCTGCGCCTTTGATCAATATTTTCATATTCCGTCAATCCCCTTTTGCCTTAATTTTACTGTTTCTGCACAAGCCTTTCCGATCGTTCGTTTTCCTCTGAGGAAGTGATCAAAGTCCGGCGGTTCCCGTATCGTTCCAATTCCCGGCATACTTCTTCTGCCGATTCTTTTCTTTGATCGGTATCCGCTTTGTTTAAGATCACCCAATGTTCCATGCCTCTTAGGACTCCTTTGCATCCGCCGTTTCCGTCCGCCGCGATTTTTGCGAGATCTGCCGCCTCCAGCCTGTCTGTTTCCCGTTTTCCAAGTATCTCTGCTGCCAGTTCCGCCCGAAAACAACAATCACAGATTCTTTGTCCGATGGCATCCAGACCATATACACTGCATACCGTCGTCGTTCGGGGAACGATCACCGGTTCATGCGCTGCCGGTACTTTACACGGCATCTGTCTTGCACCGTCTGCCTCCACGATCACAGGAACTCCCAATTCACAGATTTCTTTAAAAAACGCTTCGGAAACGGCTTTCATTTTCTGTATCTGCCGGCTCGCTCCGAACTCTTCCTTTTTCTGCCATTTTGTCATCGGGATCCCGACCCAGACCTGTCCGTACTGCCTCCTGATCTGCTGTAATTTTTCCGTGGATTCTTCCAACAGAAACCACGGCTGATCCCAGATTGCCAGATGGGTAGAAGTCGTCACAACAGCCGGATTCCCAACTTCCTTATATTCATATGCCAAATGCAGAGCGGTCGTTGTCTTCCCCCCTGCACCTGTAATGGATAGGATTGGGGAGACGCTGCTCTCCAGCCGGAGAGCTTCCCGATAACTCTTTTTTTCTGTCAGTCTTCCGGATTCATAACTTAAAATCATGTTTGTCTCCCCGATCTCTGTCTCTTTTGCAGACAGAGGGCTTATGCCCTCTTATCCGCCGTCATCCTATTTTACAACAAATAAGCGTAATCACTAACCACTGCTTCGATCAGTTTCTGCAGTCCATCTGCAAGCCGAGTTTCCTCCCCTTTCTTCCAGATGAATTCCTCTCCGAGATATCTTACTTTACATGTAAGCACATCCCGATCAAGAACTGTAAATCCCTGATTTTTGCTGTCTGCAAAATCTGCTTCATTTGCAAACAATGTAAATTTATCCAGATACGGCGCGCTTGTATATGGACAGAAGCTCTTACAGTTGCCGCACTCGTTACACATATAATCCACATGGATGATCTGATGTTTCTCCATGCCCGGAACACGGATCGCCACGTTCGCACGGTTCGGACATACCTCCGTACAATTCTCGCAGATCGTGGAACATCCAAGACATCTTGTACTCTCTTCTTTTCCGTCTGCTTCCCCACGGAGGATTCCTCTTCTGTTATAGATCGTCTCTTCGTCCGCAGTCTGATCAAAGTTTTTTGCGAGACATTCCCCGACGATCGCTTCCGCAGCCATTTTACCGTCGCGGATTCCCTCGACAACGGTAGCCGGACCGCCCAGTCCGTCGCCGACAACATAGACTCCTGCCACGTTAGATTCCAGTGTTTCTTCATTGACAAGTGCTTTTCCGCGTTCGGATACATGCAGTCCGTTTGCCTTGTAGAATGCCGTCGGGACTTTTTCTCCTACCGCCACGATCACGGTATCCGCATCCACTTCCGCGAATTCACCGGTCTCAACAACGCCTCTTCTTCCGGATGCATCCAGATCTCCAAGTTTCATCACTTTACATACCAGTTTTCCGGCTTCTAATCTGACCGGAGCGAGCAGTTCGCAGAATTCCACGCCGTCCTCAACTGCCATTTCCAATTCTTCTGCATCTGCCGGCATATATCTCTTCGTACGACGGTAAACAAGGGAAACGTTCTCCACTCCGCTTGTACGTTTTGCCGCTCTCGCCGTATCCATCGCGGTATTTCCGCCGCCGATCACAACAACGTTCTTTCCGATATTGACATTTCCATCCAGCGCCTTGAACTGTGCCAGGAATTCCAATGCATTCACCGTTTCTCCTGCTTCCAGTTTCAAAGTTCCGGGCTCAGAAGCTCCGACTGCAAGAACCACATTCTCAAATCCCTGTGCTTTCAGCTCGTTCACATCAGCCACTTCCGTGTTGAATACCATTTTGACACCCATTGTCTCGAGGATCTTTGCATCCCGATCAATGGCTTCGTCTGCGATACGGAATCCCGGAATGATATTGCGCACAACGCCGCCCAATGCTTTCTGTTTCTCAAAGATCGTAACGTCCATGCCGCCTTTTCTTAAGAAATACGCTGCTGCCATACCTGCCGGACCTCCGCCGACAACCGCTGCTTTTCCTCTTGTCACTGCCGGTGCGCTCACTTTGGAAAGCCATGCCTCGTAACCATTTTCTGCTGCCACTAATTTCATATTGCGGATATGAACCGGCTCTTCATAGAAATTCCGTGTACATTTATTCATACAATTATGTGCGCAGATCGTACCGGTGATGAACGGAAGCGGGTTCTTCTCCACGATCACTTCCATCGCTTCCTCATACTTGCCGTCGCTCACCAGTTTCAAATATGTCGTGATATCCTGATGGATCGGGCATCCCTCTTTACACGGCGCCACATAACAGTCGATCAGCGGAACTTCCTGTTCCATCTTGCGGGACGGAAGTGGTTTCACTGCTTTGACATGGTGCGGATCTGTCACCGCGTCTTCCGCAAGTTTCTTCGCCGCTTCCACATCGATTCCCTCAAATACGACGCCCTCTTTTTCCAGTTTTTCCGCCATCTGGATCGTGCGCAGATATCCGCCCGGCTTCAACAATGTGGTTGCAACCGTTACCGGCCAGATCCCGGCATTCACGATTCCCTCTATATTATGTGCATCCGCACCGCCGGAATAAGAAATACGGAGTTTTCCGTCGAATTCTTCTGCCAGTTTCGCTGCAAGCGCGATAGAAAGCGGATACAGCGATTTTCCGGACATATACATTTCTTCGCTTGGAAGTTCGTTCTGTTTCACATCCACCGGGAATGTATTTGTGATCTTCACGCCGAATTCCAGATTCCGCTCCTCGCAGACTTTCATCAGTCTTGTCAGCATCGGAACCGCATCCTCATACTGCAGGTCATCCAGAAAATGGAAATCGCCGAACGCTACATAATCGTAGCCCATCTCGTCCATTCTCTTTCTTGCAAATTCATATCCCAGCAGCGTCGGATTACATTTGATAAATGTATGGAACCCTTTCACTGTGATCAGATACATCGCGATCTTTTCGATCTCCTGCCGAGGACATCCGTGAAGCGTGGAGATCGTCACGGAATTACAGATCTCCGGTTCGATCGCCTCGATATCTTCTTTTGTCACTTTCTCAAATTTATCCACATTGTCCAACAGATACTGTCTGCATGATCTGAACACTTCGCTGTCCGCCGCATTCTTCATTGTATTTAAGAATGTATCGATCTTCTCGGACTGAATGCCTGCCAGATCATATCCGACGCTGATATTGAACTGGAAGCCGTCTGCCGCACCGAGTCCGAACTCCTTGGAAAATACTTTCAAGAGGAACCACGCCTTAATGTATTCTTCCATTGCCTGCGGTACATACAATTCCGTAGACCACTCGCAGTTATAACACTCATCATCCGCTTTGATACACGGTTTGTTGATACAGGCGGCAAGTTCCGCTCCGTCCATCTTCTGTACCGTCTTCAGTTCAAAGAATCTGCTTCCGGTATAGTAAGCCGCTACGATATTCTGTGTCAGCTGGGTATTCGGTCCTGCCGCCGGTCCGATCGGAGTCTCAAGCGGGCGTCCGAAGATCGTACGGTTATATTTTTCATCTGCCGTATACGCATGTTTCTCACCGAACACTGTGCCATATTTTTTATGCTCTTCCAGGATCCAGTTTACTAATTTATCAAATGAAATCGGTGTCATCATATCACTCATAGATTTTTCCTCCTTTACGAATCCGTCGATCATGCATTGATTCTGTCTGCGAGTTCTTTTGCAGCCTGACGACAGTCTGCCATCACCTTATCTGCATCGATATGGAGAAGCTCGCGGTCTTTCATCAGCACTTTTCCGTTCGCGACAGTTGTCACAACGTCTCTTCCTGTCATGCCAAATACGATATGACTGTTGATATTTCCTGCATGAAGCGGTGTCAATGGATTGTAATCCACGATGATCACATCGCCTGCCGCGCCCTCTTTCAATACGCCCAGTTCCTGTTTGAAATAGCGGTTTGCGATCTTTGCGTTCCCCTCAAACAACATCTGCGGAACCTCTCCCCACGCTGCGTTTGCATCGCAAAGATGGTGTTTGTGGAGCACATTTGCCACCTTGTAAGATTCGGTCATATCATGGGTATATCCGTCGGTTCCGAGACCGGTTAAGATTCCCTTGTGTACGATATGCATGGTCGGAGGACATCCGCATGCATTTCCCATATTGGATTCCGGATTATGTACGACCATCGTATTCGTCTCTTTGATCAGATCCATCTCATGCTCATTGATATAGATGCAATGTCCGAGCAATGTCTTCTCTCCAAGGATCCCGCAGTCCATCAGCCGGTCCACGATCCGCTTTCCGTAATGTTTCAGACAGTGATGCAGATCTTCAATTCCCTCTGCAACATGGATATGATAGCCGACTCCATCCGGTTTGTTGGCTGCCGCCAACTCCATCGTTTCGTTTGAGATGGTAAACTGTGCGTGCATTCCCATCATTCCCGCGATCATACCACTGTCGTCTTTCAGTGCATGACGAATAAACTCTGCGTTCTCCATCACAGACGCCCTCGCCTTATCCTTTCCGTCTCTGTCAGAGATTTCGTAACACAGACAGGAACGTACTCCCGTCTCTTTCGCCGCTTTCTCGATCTCAAACAAAGATCCTGTGATCGAACCGAAACTTGCATGATGGTCGAAGATCGTCGTAACTCCGTTCCGGATACAATCGATATAAGTTGCCATCGCGCTTAAATAGGTATCATGCAGTGTCAGATTTCGGTCGATCGTCCACCACATTCCATCCAGAATGTCCAGGAATCCTTTCGGATCATATCCGTTGATCGCCATTCCTCTCGCGAAAGAACTATAAATGTGCTCGTGCGCATTGATAAATGCAGGCATGATCACGTTTCCTTTCGCATCAATAAATTCCGCGTCCGGATATGCAGCCTTTACTTCCTCACAACTGCCTACTTTTACGATCGTATTCCCATCGATCGCTACCGCGCCATTCTCCAGATACGGATTCTTCTCGTCGCGTGTGACTAATCTGCCATTTCCTAAAATCAGCATACTCTTCGTCTCCTTTTCTTCTTATTAAAAAATTTACAAAAGAGCCTTATCACCCGTCAGCAAACTCTCCCGGCGGAGGCATACAAATTCTACAAGAATTTCGTCTTGCACGTCGCGCTATATTTTGTATTTTCTTTTGCCCCTGGCATTCTTCGATCCACGCACAAATCATCGAATCTGCCTTTGTTATCTCTAGCATAACATTAAAGAATATGAAATGCAATCACTAATTCTAAAAAAAAATCAGATTATCTAAAAATTTTTTAGAAAACCTATTGAATTTCTTTTTTTTTGGTGCTATGATGGATTCAGAAGCAAAGCAACGATCCATTGAAAGGAATGAAGACTTATGGGAAAACGACTAGATCTACTAATCCAACTGGCACACGGTCTTGCAGTTCAGTTCGGCGATTCCTGCGAAATCGTCATCCACGATCTGAAAGCAGAACAATTGGAGCATTCCGTTGTACATATCGAACACGGACATGTGACAGGGCGTGAGCTCGGAGACGGACCATCCCGAGTCGTATTTGATACGCTGAGCAAAGATCCATCCAAGATCAAGGATCGTCTCGCCTATCTTACGAAAACCGATGACGGACGTATTTTAAAATCAAGCACGATGTTCGTCAGAGGGGACAACGGCACTGTGGAGTATATCTTTTCATTAAATTATGACATCACAGCGCTGCTTGCAGTGGAAAGTGCTGTACACGATCTTATCACAACCGAGAAAGAATCCCGTCTTTCCGACAGCGATTCTGATTCCGTTGATGATGCACAGCCACAGCAGATCATCCACAATGTCAATGACCTGTTGGACTCTCTGATCGCTCAGGCGCTTTCTCTGGTCGGCAAACCGGTTGCCGCCATGAACAAAGACGATAAGATCGCTGTCGTCAAGTTTTTAAACAACGCCGGTGCATTCCTGATCACCAAATCCGGAGATAAAGTTGCTTCACTTTTGGGAATTTCAAAATTTACGCTTTATAACTACATGGACGCAGGGAACCGGTAGACACATTTCATTCACAAGGAGGTTTTTCAACATGGAAACAATCAAATGGGCAGTCAATCACATGCCGAAAACAGAAGATGCGAATCTGAAAGTTATGGCGCTTGATGAAATTGCAAAAGCCCGCGCATTTCACGAGAGCTTCCCGCAGTACAGCGTGACGCCGCTTACGAAGCTCGACAAGATGGCTGATTTTCTCGGGCTTGGCGAGGTTTATATCAAAGATGAATCTTACCGCTTCGGTTTGAATGCCTTTAAGGTGCTCGGCGGATCTTTTGCAATGGCACGCTACATCGCACAGCAGACGGGAAAAGATGTTTCTGAGCTTCCGTACAATGTCCTGACATCTGATCAGCTCAGAGAAGAATTCGGTCAGGCAACTTTCTTTACCGCTACGGACGGAAACCACGGACGCGGCGTTGCGTGGGCAGCCAACAAGCTGAGACAGAAATCCGTTGTACTGATGCCGAAAGGATCGACGCAGACGAGACTGAACAACATTCTTGCTGAAAACGCAGTGGCTACGATCGAGGAAGTCAACTACGACGAATGTGTCCGCATGGCAAACGACATGGCGATGAAGACAGAGAACGGCGTTATGGTTCAGGATACTGCCTGGGAGGGCTACGAAGAGATCCCGGCATGGATCATGCAGGGATACGGAACGATGGCGATGGAGGCGAACGATCAGCTTCACGAGTACGGATGCGACAGACCGACCCATGTCTTTATCCAGGCAGGCGTTGGTTCTCTTGCCGGAGCTGTTCAGGGATTCTTCGCAAACCGTTATCCGGACAATCCACCGAAAGTGATCGTTGTGGAAGCCGAAGCCGCCGCTTGTCTTTACAAAGGCGCAGCGCTCGGAGACGGCAGCATCCAGATCGTAGACGGCGATATGGTCACGATCATGGCCGGTCTTGCATGCGGCGAGCCGAATACCATTTCATGGGACATCTTAAAGAATCACGTTGACACCTTTGTTGCCGCTCCTGACTGGGTAGCTGCCAAAGGAATGAGAATGCTGGCTGCTCCGATCAAAGGAGATCCGGCTGTTACTTCCGGAGAATCCGGAGCCGCACCGTTCGGAACGCTTGCCTGCATCATGTGCATGGACGAATACAAAGGATTAAGAGAACATCTCGGACTGGATGAGAATTCCAAAGTCCTGCTCTTCTCCACCGAGGGAGATACGGATCCGGATCGTTACAAATCCATCGTCTGGGACGGAAATGAAATGTAACCTGTAAACTTTACATAAAAAAGAAAAGGAGATTAAAAAATGGATCTGAACAAAATCAAAGAGGCTGCACAGGGATACGAAAAAGACATGACCGCATTTCTTCGTGCGATCGTAAAAAACCCGGGCGAAAGCTGTGATGAGAAAGCCCACATCGACACGATCGCTGCCGAGATGAAAAAAGTCGGATTTGATGAAGTAGTCATCGACCCACAGGGAAATGTCATCGGTTACATGGGAACCGGAGAAAAGATCATCGCATACGATGCACATATCGACACCGTAGGTATCGGAAATATCGAGAACTGGACATTTGATCCATATGAGGGATATGAGACAGAGACCGAGATCGGCGGACGTGGTGTATCCGATCAGTGCGGCGGTATCGTATCTGCCGTATACGGCGCTAAGATCATGAAAGACTTGGATCTGATCCCGGAGGGATGCAAGATCATGGTAGTCGGAACCGTACAGGAAGAAGACTGTGACGGTCTCTGCTGGCAGTACATCATCAACGAAGATAAAGTCCGTCCGGAATTTGTCGTATCCACAGAACCGACTGACGGCGGAATCTACCGCGGACAGAGAGGACGTATGGAAATCCGCATCGACGTGAAAGGGGTTTCCTGCCACGGTTCCGCTCCGGAACGCGGAGACAATGCGATCTACAAGATGGCTGACATTCTTCAGGACGTACGTTCCCTCAACGAGAATGACGACGCAGACGAGACAGAGATCAAAGGTCTTGTGAAAATGCTCAACCCGAAATACAACAAAGACTGGGAAGAGGCTCGTTTCCTCGGACGCGGTACCGTAACCGTATCCCAGATCTTCTATACATCCCCGAGCCGCTGTGCAGTTGCCGACTCCTGCGCCGTATCTCTTGACCGCCGTATGACATTCGGCGAGACATGGGAAAGCTGTCTGGAAGAGATCCGCAACCTGCCGAACGTAAAGAAATACGGCGACGACGTTGTCGTTTCCATGTACAACTATGACCGTCCGTCTTACACCGGATGTGTATATGAGATCGAATGCTACTTCCCGACATGGGCGATCCCGAAAGACCACAAAGTAACAAAAGCGCTCGAGGAAGCTTACACCGGACTTTACGGCGAGCAGAGAATCGGCGCTGCCGAGACTCTGGAAATGAGACAGTCTCGTCCGCTGACTGACAAATGGACGTTCTCCACAAACGGCGTGTCCATCATGGGACGTAACGGAATCCCATGTATCGGATTCGGTCCCGGAGCAGAAGCACAGGCTCACGCACCGAACGAAAAGACATGGAAACAGGATCTGGTAACTTGTGCCGCTGTATATGCCGCACTTCCAAAATGCTACTGCAAATAATAAAAAAATACATACACAAACAGGAGGATTTTTAAAATGGATGCAAAATTACAGGGATATATCGACAAACTGAACGCTTTAAACTTTAAAGACATGTACAACGGAGACTTCTTCCTTACATGGGAAAAATCCGATGACGAAATCGAAGCTGTATTTACCGTAGCTGACGCGCTTCGCTACATGAGAGAGAACAACATTTCCACAAAAGTATTTGAGAGCGGGCTTGGAATCTCTCTGTTCCGTGACAACTCCACACGTACACGTTTCTCTTTCGCTTCTGCTTGTAACCTGCTTGGTCTGGAAGTTCAGGATCTGGATGAGGGAAAATCTCAGGTTGCACACGGCGAAACTGTTCGTGAAACAGCAAACATGATCTCTTTCATGGCTGACGTGATCGGTATCCGCGACGATATGTATATCGGAAAAGGTAATAAATACATGCACGAAGTTGTTGACGCTGTGACAGCAGGAAACAAAGACGGAATCCTGGAACAGAAACCAACACTTGTAAACCTGCAGTGTGACATCGACCATCCGACACAGGCTATGGCTGATATGCTCCACATCATCCACGAATTCGGCGGCGTTGAGAACCTGAAAGGCAAAAAGCTTGCTATGACATGGGCTTACTCTCCGTCTTACGGAAAACCGCTTTCCGTACCGCAGGGAATCATCGGACTGATGACACGTTTCGGTATGGACGTCGTTCTGGCTCATCCGGAGGGATACGAAGTATTCGAGGATGTTGAAAAAGTTGCAAAAGAAAACGCAGAGAAATCCGGCGGATCTTTCACAAAGACAAACGATATGGCAGAAGCATTCAAAGACGCCGATATCGTATATCCGAAGAGCTGGGCTCCGTTCGCTGCAATGGAAAAACGTACGGAACTGTACGGAAACGGCGACTTCGACGGCATTGCAGCTCTGGAGAAAGAACTGCTCGCTCAGAATGCAGAGCACAAAGACTGGGCTTGTACAGAAGAGCTCATGGCTACAACAAAAGACGGAAAAGCACTTTATATGCACTGTCTGCCGGCTGACATCACAGGCGTAAGCTGTGAGGAGGGTGAAGTAGACGCAAGCGTATTTGACCGTTACAGAGATCCGCTTTACAAAGAAGCAAGCTTCAAACCATACATCATTGCAGCTATGATCTTCCTTGCAAAATTTGCAGATCCTGTGGATGTCCTGAAAAAACTGGAAGAAAAATCAACACCGAGAGTTTTTGAATAATCTTTCAACATAATATCCGTGTATATAGATCGGCACGGACATCATTTGAGGCGTATGCCCGTTGTATATCAAGGCGAAACAATCTTACAGGGCATCTGCACCTTTGCGGGTGCCCTGCATTTTTATATTATGATAATCAGGAGGAAATTCTTATGTTAAAATATGTAGACACAAAAAACGCACCGGCAGCTATCGGACCATATTCTCAGGGGATCATCGTGAACGGAATCGCATTTTTCTCCGGACAGATCCCGCTTTCCGCTGAAACAGGCGAAGTTGTGGGAACTACGATCGAGGAACAGACCGAACAGGTCATGAAAAATGTAGCCGCACTGCTTGAAAGCCAGAACGCTTCCTTTACCGACGTCGTAAAAACAACCTGCTTCCTTGCAGACATGGGTGATTTCGCGGCATTCAACGAGATTTATGCAAAATATTTCACCGGAAAACCGGCACGTTCCTGTGTCGCTGTCAAAGCACTTCCAAAAGGAGTTCTCTGTGAGGTAGAAACCATCGCTTACGTTGGGGAGGAATAATTATGGCGAAGAAAAAAAGAATTGTCATCGCACTGGGCGGAAACGCGCTCGGCAACACACTTCCTGAACAGATGCAGGCGGTAAAGATCACCGCCCGTGCCATCGTGGATCTGATCGAAGAGGGATGTGAAGTGATCGTCGCACATGGAAACGGTCCTCAGGTCGGCATGATCAACAATGCAATGATCGCTCTGACGCACGAAGACAAACAGCAGCCAAACACGCCGCTCTCCGTCTGTGTGGCAATGAGCCAGGCATACATCGGATACGATCTGCAGAATGCGCTCCGTGAAGAGTTGTTAAACCGCAATATCACTGATATTCCTGTGGCAACCATGATCACACAGGTGCGCGTAGATGCGGAAGATCCTGCTTTTGAAACTCCATCCAAACCGATCGGACGTTTCCTTACTAAAGAACAGGCTGATGAAATGGCTGCAAAATATGATTATATCATGAAAGAAGATGCAGGACGCGGATACCGCCGTGTTGTTGCCTCTCCGAAACCGCAGGAGATCGTAGAGATCGGAACGATCCGCAATATGGTTGACGCCGGTGATCTTGTCATCGCCTGCGGCGGCGGCGGTATCCCGGTCGTACGTCAGGGCAACCACTTAAAAGGAGCCAGCGCAGTCATCGATAAAGATTTCGCAAGCTGCCTGTTGGCAAAAGAACTGGATGCAGACTTTCTGATCATTCTGACTGCTGTCGAAAAAGTAGCGATCAACTTCGGAAAGCCGGAAGAAAAATGGCTGGACAACATCACTGTAGACGAAGCAAAGCAGTATATGGAAGAGGGACATTTCGCTCCGGGATCCATGCTCCCGAAAGTACAGGCCGCCGTGGACTTTGCAGAATCCAAACCGGGTCGTCAGGCTTTGATCACATTGCTCGAAAAAGCAAAGGACGGAATCAACGGAACTACCGGAACTCGAATCAGCTTAAAATAGTAAGACAGGAGGATCACTATCATGAACAAATCAACGACCCGCGCTTCCTTATTTGAATTAAACGGTGTGCCTGATTTAAAACAGGCTACACCGTTGGCTTTCCAGCACGTCGTGGCAATGATCGTAGGCTGTGTTACACCACCGATCATTGTCTCCGGCGTAGCCGGACTCTCCGAACAGGATTCGATCATCCTGATCCAGGCAGCACTTGTCATGTCCGCACTGTCTACACTGTTACAATTGTTTCCTTTTATCCGGAACCGGTTCTTTAGTATCGGTTCCGGACTCCCTGTCATCATGGGAATCAGTTTTGCCTATGTACCGACAATGCAGGCGATCGCAGGCGATTTTGGCGTCGGCACAATCTTAGGAGCCCAGATCGTCGGCGGTGTCGTGGCGATCATCGTCGGACTGTTTGTCAAACAGATCCGCAGATTTTTCCCGCCTCTGATCACGGGAACCGTTGTATTTACGATCGGTCTTTCCTTATATCCGACTGCGATCAATTACATGGCAGGCGGTACTTCAAGCGAAGATTACGGTTCCTGGCAGAACTGGCTCGTCGCATTTATCACACTGGCGATCGTAACTTTATTGAACCACTTTGGAAAGGGGATCTGGAAACTGGCGTCGATCCTGATCGGTATGATCTGCGGTTATGTCGTTGCTCTGTGCTTTGGCATGGTTGATTTCTCCCCAATCGCGGAAGCATCGGTATTCCAGCTTCCGTCACTTATGCACTTTGGAATCAATTTTGAAGTTTCTTCCTGCGTGGCGATCGGTCTTTTGTTCGCGATCAACTCCATACAGGCGATCGGTGATTTCAGTGCGACAACAAGCGGAGGGCTGGATCGTCTTCCGACAGATAAAGAATTGAACGGCGGTATCGTCGGATACGGAATCGGAAATATCATCTGTGCACTTTTCGGCGGGCTTCCAACGGCAACATTCAGTCAGAACGTCGGTATCGTAACAACTACAAAAGTTGTAAACCGCTGCGTTCTCGGAATGGCTGCGGCAATCCTGCTCATTGCCGGACTGATCCCGAAATTTTCTTCTGTCCTGACGACAATTCCATACTGTGTGCTCGGAGGCGCTACAGTTTCCGTATTTGCTTCCATTGCCATGAACGGAATGAAATTGATCACTTCCGAAAAGATGAATTACCGAAACACCTCCATCGTCGGACTTGCCGCAGCGCTTGGTATGGGTATCTCTCAGGCAAGCGCAGCACTGGCAACTTTCCCGGACTGGGTAATGACGATCTTCGGAAAATCACCGGTCGTCATCGCGACACTTGTCGCTGTTCTTCTGAACATCATTCTTCCGAAAGAAAAAGAAGAAAAAACAGAGAAACAATAGCTTATTTTATACTCCTAAAAGTCAGATATGTGATACATACAGAGCCGGTCACGACAAAATCGCGACCGGCTCTCATTTTTAAAAACATACTTTCTAAAAACTCAGAACAACTGCTCTCCCGCTACATATTTGGCATGGATCTCGCGTTCGTCTGCGAGATAAACCATCCGTTCCAGTCTCTGTTCGATCGACAGTTGCTGCGGATGTTTCAGTCTTGCATCATCCAATACGATCAGATCAAGATCATATCCCTCCTCAAAACTTCCGACCTTACCGAAGAATGCTCCGCCGCCCTTGGTCGCCATGTAAAAAGTTTCCGGCAATGTCAGCGGCTTCAGCGAATCATCTTTCAGACGCCAGCGCAGTTTCGATGCCTGGATCGCATGTGCCATTGCAAGGAACAGATTTTCCGTGGAGCCTCCTGCCACATCGCTTCCAAGTCCCACATGAAGCCCCTCATCAAGATACGTACGGATCGGAGCAACTCCCGACGCCAGATTCATATTGGATTCCGGACAATGGGCGACAAATACGCCGTTTGCTTTCATCCTTGCGATCTCACGCGCATCCGAGTGGACACAATGCGCCATGACCGTCTTCACATCGTTTCCAAACAATCCAAACCGATCGTAAGCATCTCCGTAAAATTCCGATTCCGGACACAACTCCTGTACCCAGGATATCTCCCCATAATTCTCCGACAGATGTGACTGTACCGGAAGCCCGGTCTCTGTCTGGATCTCTTTCAGTAATTTCATCAGTTCGTCGGTACAGCTCGGGATAAACCGCGGCGTCAAGATCGGCATTGTATTGTGATATGCCCGGCTTTTGACATCCTCAAGCCATAGCTTTGTCTCCTCGGCAGAACTCCCGGCCGATGCCTCGCTTAAATAATCCGGACAGTTCCGATCCATATTGACCTTACCCACCATCGTGCGAAGCCCTGCTTCCTCAAGCTGATCCATCAGATGCAACGTCGCCTCCCGATGTACGGTTGCGAAGATACATGCTCTCGTCGTTGCGCTCTTTCTTAAATTCTCTACAAAAATCCCATATGCTTTCTTCGCATAATCCAGATCCCGATATTTCGCTTCCTCCGGAAATGTGTTCGTCTCCAGCCATTCCAGCAATTCCATATCCATGCCGAGACCGCGGAATGCATACTGCGGTGCATGGACATGCAGATCGGAGAGTCCCGGGATCAAAATCCGGTCTCCGTAATCTTTGATCGGAATCCCGGTGTAAGTATCCGGCAGAGCCGGATACACACCTTTTACTTTTCCCTCTTCACAGACAAGATAGCCATTCTCACAAATCTCCAGCTGTGTCGGGGTTTTACTGTAAACAATGTTGCCTTTTAAACCAAACACGGTATCTTTTGCGCTCATAAGGCGCACCACCTTTCTACTACTTTTCTTTCTTCTTACCCAAGTGTCATAAATGCATAACGCAGTACAAACACGATGGAAATGATCGCTGTCAGCACTCTCACATCCTTGATCTTTCCTGTGAAAAGTTTGATCAGGCAATACATGATCAGTCCGACTGCCACACCGTTTGCGATCGAGTATGTAAACGGCATAAATACGATCGTACAAAATGCAGGAAGCGCATTTGTCATGTCACTGAAATCCACATCTTTGATATTTCCAAGCATCAAAATACCAACAAAGATCAATGCCGGTGCGGTTGCCGCCCCCGGAACGATCCCCACGATCGGAGCAAAGATGATCGAACCTAAGAACAACAATGCGGTTACCAAACTGGTCATACCTGTTCTTCCGCCTGCCGCGATACCTGCGCTGGACTCTACGACCGTTGTTACCGTTGAAGTTCCGACCATAGCTCCTGCTGCGGTTGAGATCGCATCGGACATCAACGCTTCTTTCATGTGGATGATCTCTCCGTCTTTATCGATCATACCTGACTGTTTTGCCGCCCCCATCAAAGTTCCGATGGAGTCAAACATGTTAACCAGTGAGAAACTGATCACCAGCATCAAAACGGTAAAGAATGTATCGATCGGATTCTTTCCCGAAAACATTCCGCCAAAGTCCATTTTCATAAAGGATACTTCAAAGAAATCCGCAAATTTTGCGCCTATGTTCATATCAAACGCCGATAATTTTGTAACGCCCAGCGGGATTCCAACGATCGTTGCCGCTACGATTCCCAAAAGGATCGAGCCTTTTACGTTCTTTGCATGGAGCACGCCGATCACAACAAGACCGACCAGTGCGACCAGAGCGCCGCATACGAGCGCCATGTTTCCGTCTTCACTTCTCCATTGTGCAAAGTCTACCATGCTGACCAGCGTGGACGGATTGCTTACGACAAGTCCCGCATTCTTCAAACCGATGATCGTTATAAACAGACCGATTCCCGGTGTGATCGCCAGCTTCACCGCATCCGGTATGGAGCGGATGATCGCTTCTCGCAGACCGACTGCCGTGATCACGATGAAGAAGATACCGGAGATAAACACAATGACAAGCGCTTCATTGTAGCTGTATCCCATCCCCAGCACGACCGTGTATGCAAAAAAAGCATTCAGTCCCATACCGGGAGCCTGTGCAAACGGAACTTTCGCATACAGCGCACAGAGTATCGTTCCGATAAACGCGCCGATACAAGTACCGATGAACACACCGTTTGAAATCTTGCCTGCCATTGCGGCATCCCCCATGATCACATAAGGGTCTGCCAGAATCTGAGGGTTCAGGATCAAAATATACGCGATCGTAATAAATGTCGTTACACCTGCCAAAACCTCAATCTTCATTGTAGAGCCATTTTTTGAAATCCCAAAAAAACGTTCAAAAAAACCATCCTTTTTTTCTTCCATTTTAGAATAATCCTCCCTTTCAAAAAATTTCTGCTTCCCCGTGCCGCATGTTTTCCATTTTGAAAAACTGCATTCCACAAGTCCGGCCACGACTTTTTACACGTCGCTCCTGTGCCGGTTCAACAGAAAATCCGAATGAGGATTTTTGTAAGAACAGCTCCTGACACGAAAACATCCGCGGAACATTTTCTCGGAGATCTCTGCATCCTGAAATCATCAGAACAATTTTACCGGATGCCTGGCAACAAAAAAAGAGCGACCACACAAGGTTATGTAGTCAACTCTTTACGGTAGTTGGTAGAAACACTGAGCCAATCCTCAGCATATACATAAGTCAGCAGTGCTTTATTAAATTACCATCATTATAACATCCGGAATTTTTTGTGTCTATTGCCAGTTTTGCCAGTTTTTTTACAATTTTTTTGTGAATTTTCAATAGTTCTAAAAATTTTTTAGATATTTTATTCCTCTATCTGTTCCAGATCCTGCATCCAGACTGTCATACACGCATCACTCGGCATCCGCCAGTCTCCGCGCGGAGAAAGCGCTACGGTTCCGACTTTCGGTCCGTCCGGCAGACAGGAGCGTTTAAACTGCTGGGTAAAAAATCTCCGGCAGAATGTCTTGAGCCACTTCAAGATCGTCTCTCCATCATATTCGCCTGCAAATGTCTGTTTCGCCAGCCGGTAAATCTTGGACGGTTCATAACCAAACCGAAGCAGATAGTAAAGAAAGAAATCATGGAGTTCATACGGTCCCACAAGGTCTTCGGTCTTCTGCGCGATATCTCCGTCTTTCGGAGGCAGAAGTTCCGGACTGACCGGCGTATCCAGCACATCGTACAAAACCTCTTTCAACGCTTCATCCTCGGTCGTATCTGCGGCATGCTTCACAAGATAACGTACCAGCGTCTTCGGGATCGAGGCATTGACTCCATACATGGACATATGATCGCCATTGTAAGTCGCCCAGCCAAGCGCCAGTTCCGAGAGATCTCCGGTTCCGATCACCATACCGCCCATTCCGTTGGCGATATCCATCAATACCTGCGTCCGCTCTCTCGCCTGTGCGTTTTCATAGGTGACACTATGATCTTCCGGATCGTGCCCGATGTCCCGGAAATGGACATTGACCGCCTCCGCGATCGGCACTTCCCGAAGCGTTGCTCCGAGCTGGATGGACATCTTGCACGCATTCTGATAGGTCCGGTCTGTCGTTCCGAAACACGGCATTGTAACCGCATGGATATTCTTTTTGTCCAGTCCGAGCAGATCAAACGCCCGCGCCGTCACGATCAGTGCCAGCGTAGAGTCCAAACCTCCCGAAATACCGACAACGGCGCTCGACGCATGAGTGTGCGCCAGACGTTTTTTCAGTCCCATTGCCTGAATCGTCAGGATCTCCTCGCAGCGGTTTGCACGGAGCAGTTCATTCGGCGGCACAAACGGATATTTAGAACATCTTCTTGTCAGTTCCGTCTTCTCGATATTGAGATCAAACGGCACACGGACGAGCGTTCTCTCCCCTCTCATCCGAAATGTCGTGTTCTGCCGGCGTTCTCGGATGACTCTCTGCACATCGATCTCCGAATAAATTGCCTGATTGCAGAATCGCTTCGCCTCTTTTAAGATACTTCCGTTCTCCGCAATGATACTATGTCCGCCAAACACAAGATCCGTCGTCGATTCTCCCTCTCCGGCATTGGCATAAATATATCCTGCGATCAGACGCGCAGACTGCCCCTGGATCAATTCACGACGGTACACGTCTTTCCCGATCGTCTCGTCGCTTGCCGAACAATTGACGATGACCGTCGCGCCCTCCAAGGCAGCCCCGATGCTGGGAGGGATCGGAGACCATACGTCCTCGCAGATCTCTGCCGCTACGATCAGCTGCTCCATAGAACGTGCCTGAAATAAAATCTGCGGTCCGAACGGCACGCTTTCTCCGTCAAACAGAATGTCTCTGCACGCTTCCGGTCCCGGCGCAAACTGCCGCATTTCATAAAACTCGGCGTAATTCGGCAAAAATGTCTTCGTCGTAAACCCAAGAATTTTTCCCCGGTTGACTGCTGCTGCGGTATTATATAGCTTCCCGTCTACCTGAAGAGGCGTTCCGACAAACGCCAGCATGTCTTTTTCCTCGGTATATGCCGCGATTTTTTTGATCGCCGTTTTTGCCGCCTGCAGAAGCACATCCTGAGCGAACAAGTCTCCGCATGTATAGCCCGTCACGCAAAGTTCCGGGAATACAACGATCTTTGCCCGCTCCTGTGCAGCCTCATCCAACGCCGCACAGATCTGCTTTGTATTATATTCCACATCCGCCACGCGGATATCCGGCGTCACTGCCGCCACTTTCACAAATCCCTGTCTCATCTTTTTCACCGCCTATCTGCTCTTTTTCACTATCTGCTTTTTTTCAGCAATTCGGATAATTCTTCCACTGTGAAATGATATGCCGTATTACAGAAATGACATTTCACTTCGATCGTTTCCCCGTCGTCGATCATCGACTGGATCTCTTTCTTGCCGACACTGATGATCGCTTTCTCGATCCGTTCTTTGGAACAGTTGCAGAAAAACTGTGCCGGAAGCGTATCGGTCACTTCCATATCCAGTCCCTCCAACACCTGGGAGAGCATTTCTTCCGGTGTGTGCCCTCCGTCCAGCATCGACGTCACAGACTGGATCTTCGCGATATTTTCTTCCAGCTTCGCCAATACCGGTTCCTCGATAAACGGCATCACCTGTACGATAAATCCGCCTGCACAGCGCACGGTATTGTCTTTGTTCATCAGGACTCCCAATCCTACCGAGGACGGAACCTGTTCGGATGTTGCAAAATAATAGGTCAGATCTTCCGCGATCTCCCCGGTCTGCAGGATCGTCTGTCCGCTGTAAGGTTCTTTCAGTCCCATATCCTTGATTACATTGAGGATTCCGAGTCCGAGCGCTCCTCCCACGTCCAGCTTGCCGTTTTTCGGCGGGAGGATCACCTCCGGTTCATTGACATAGCCTTTGACATTCCCCTGTGCGTCGGCTGTCACCGTCAGTCCCCCGATCGGTCCCTGACACTGGATCTGCAGAGTCAGTACGTCTGTGGCATTTTTCATCATGCTTCCCATCATCACGCCGCCGGTCAGAAGCCGTCCCAGCGCCGCCGTCGCCACCGGACTCGTATTATGACGGGAACGTGCCTCCTCCACCAGTTCTGTTGTCGATGCGGCAAATGCACGGATCTGTGCATTTGCTGCCGCTGCTCTTACAATATAATCTTTCATGCTCTTTCTCCTTTTCCTGCGATCACATAAATCCTTTCGCTCGTATCAGTCGGTCTTTCTTTCGTAAATGCATCGTATGCCGCCAGAAAACGCATCCCCGCTGCTTCCAGAAGTTCCTGCATCTCTTCCAATGTATATGCCCGCTGATAGTGGGTTTCCTGATACCTGCGGTACATCTCATATCCGTCCCGACCTTGTTCTTCCTCGCGGATGAACAGGCTCAGTTCATATTCATTGATCCGTTCTTCCTCATAATAATAATTATCCCATATGAAGCTGCACGTCTCCCGGTTCTCCGCGATCGTCTGATCTCCAAGCACTTCCCGATATTTATACTCGGTATTAAAATCAAAAATAAATACTCCGTCCGGATCCAGATAATTATCCGCCCAGTGAAAAACCTGTCTTAAATCGCCCGGCACGGTGATATAGTTGATGGAATCGCAAACACTGATGATCGCCCGCACCGTTCCGTAAAGTTCAAATTCTCTCATATCCTGCAGAAGATAAAGAATTTCATATCCGGACTTTTCTTTCTTTTCCTGCGCGATCTCAAGCATCTCCTCCGACGCGTCGATCCCGATCATGTCATATCCTTTTTCTGCCAGATATTCTGTCATCGTCCCGGTTCCGCACCCGAGATCCGCAACGATCCCGTCACGGATCCCGTATTCTTCCAACAGCCCGCACAAATACGCTCCCCACTCCTCGTAAGGAACATTATCCATAAATGTATCATAGACTTCCGCAAATCCCGTATAGGCTTCCATACGCACCTCCTGCTGCTCCTGCTTTTAGTATACAACACCGATCGTGCTTCCCACGATATTCTGGTTGCCATCCGCATCGACCAGATAAACATCAATATGGTATTCTCCGGTCTTATAGTTAAATTCCGGAACGTCGATGTTCATCCAGAACGTACCGTCCTCCTGCTGCTCGGCCTGCATCCACTGCAGATCGCTCTGATCTTCCTCTGTCCAGACTGCCACATTGATTGTTCCGACGCCTTTTCCCGCGTCGTTGATCTCCGAGATCTGCACCGGAAGCTGTCCGCTCATGGAATCATATTCGTAGACTGTCACAAGAGCCGTCGGTACCTGTTCTTCCGGCGCTTCCTCCTCCGGTTCGATCCCGGATGCAAACTCTTCCATCAGCTTTGATTTCTTCTGGAGTTCCTGTGCCATCCGGTCCGTTCCGTATAATTCTGTCAGCGTCATCTCATCCGAGAACAGATTGGTTCCCAGTCCCAGACGGTTTCCCTCGATCTCCACGCCGAGTCCTGCAAGCGTGGTCGGAAAATCGTCAAACGTCGTGTACTCTCTTCTCAAAGACGGATCTGCTGTCTCCGCCGCCGGATTGATATACACCGTATACATTTTCCGCACATAATCTTCCGGCACGTCCTCACAGAAATCGCTGTCCATCGTCGGATGATCCCCTGTGATCACGATCGTCGTATTCTCATAGAAATCCTGCTGCCGGATCCATTGGATAAATTCGCTGATCTGATGGCTGGAACATGCCATCACATTGGCATACTGATCGTCCTCAAATTGATTCTGGCACAATTCGCAGACCCATCCGTCCTCAAAATGCGTATCCACCGTCAGCATCGTCAGATTAAACGGCTCTCCGCTCTGTGAGAGGTTCAAAAGCTCTTCCTTTGCAAAGGAAAACAGTTTCTCATCCTCATATCCCCACCATACACGATAATCCGCCGGGATCCATCCCGCTTCCACCGCATAGTTATAATCTTTGATGTCAAAATTGCCGTGCTCCATATAGAGCTGTCTGCGGCTTCCGAATGTGGCGTCGGATCCGATCAAAAGCGTCTGCCGGTAGCCCGCATCCTCCAGCACATCCCCGATTGTCTGCACTTCCGGGAGAAACACGTCCTGCGCAACTTCCGAATTTGCCCCGCCCGGAAGCACAAGAGGAAGACCGGAAGAATGGGCAAACATCGCCGCCACGGTCCACGTTGTGGACGGCATCGAATAACCGCCGTTCAACGCAGGATCCGCGCCGGAAAAATCTTCATTCTCCTGCGCCAGCGCCGTCAGTTCCGGGATCGTATTTTCTTCAAACCCTCCGCCGTTTTCTTTTGACGTAAACGTTGTCTCCAGCGATTCCAGATAAATATAGATCAGATTCCGCTTTTGCTCCGGAAATTTCAGTTCCACATCGTTCGGACTCACATAGTTGTCATCGATAAAAGAAGAATAGGTACTCTGATTCTTCGAATAATTTCCGATATCCAGACGATCCCAGGCGTATTTCAGAGATCCTCCCGCCGTCAGGACCGATGCCGCCGCGATCAGTCCCAACACAAGATGATACCCTTTCTTCTTCCTCATTCCGAAAAGAACTGCGATGACCAAAAGGATCACGATGATCACCGCCGGAATACAGGCATTGATATAGTCCAGGATCATTCCTTCGTTCGTACCGGTGATCGGTGCGTTCAACTGGTACATCAATTCATCCATATTCAAATATTTCCATGTGTCAAACATCCAGGAAATACTGCCGCAAAGTAAGACGGACACACCGCAAAGCAGTGTCACAAATACCGCTTCCAGTCCATATCCGATTCCCCGGATCATTTTTTTTATCCGCTGTAATCCTATTTTTTCCACGCCATTACTCCTTTATGTATCTGATCGCTTACAGTCTGTCCTCAGACTCATCCGCCATTTCTTCCATGAATATCCGTTCACGTTCCCTGCGCGCACGGTCTCGTTTGCGCTGCCGCTCCCGCTCCAGTACAACATGCCTGGAATACATAAGAAAGACCGCCAGCAGAACAAACAAGATACAAAAAACAACACGCAGTGCATTTTTTAATACGCTGCCGCTCTTTTTTGTGTCATCTGATCGTTCCCGGTCGTTTACTTTTCCACTTTCCGAACTTTTTTCAGCCGTGTTATCCACATTCCGATCCGACTTGTCTTCCGCTCCCACATCAAATTCATACGGAACCATCGTTTTATACAGACAGACCGTCCTGCGCCCATCCGTATACTGTACGTTCACTGCCGCCAGAAAAACTCCGGGTTCCAGTTCCGCGATTGCCTCCGGTTCGTCCATCACGACATTTTCAAACTGAAAATCAAGCTGGGATTCCGATACGAGTGTCTTCCGGGAGATCGAGTACATATTGATATAATCTCCGATCCCCATATTCAGTGTCAGCGGAAAATTGATGATATAATCGCCGCTGACACAAAGATCCTGAAAATTCTCTCCCTTTGCGGTTCCCGCATACTGTCCCAGATCTTCTATGATCTGAAACGAACTGTCCAGTATCTTAAAGCTGTATCCACCTGCCGCATCCGTCTGAATAACGTATCGGTCATTTTCCTCGTCATAATCAATCCCCAGGATATTATAATCCGACGCGATCTGCAGCTTACTTTTATACTGCAGTGTATCCGCATCCATCAGGTAAATACATCCCCGGTTCGCCGGATCATACGACGTATAAAGCGCCACCGCGATCTCATTGGTATTTGGATTATACGCCATCCCGTTGGCATGTTCGTAATCGGTCTCCTGCACCCGCTTTGCGAGCGCATATCGTTCCACCGGATCGCCGTTCTCATCGGTATCATTCCGATAATATGCTTTCACGATATCCGGTTCGCCGGTTGCTTCCGCATAATTTTCCATGCAGATGATATATTCGTCGGTCACGCACATCGACTGTACGATACCGCCTGCGCCCTCCAGATCATCCTCCAGTATCTTTTCCCAGGTGACGCCCTCAAATGCCTGATCCGATGCGATCCCTGCCCGCACTTCCCTCACAACAAGATTCCAGCAGAAAAAAACGCCGGTCAGGCATGACAATATATATAGTAAAAACGCTCCCCGTTTCATCCATCACTACTCCCTGCTAAAATTCCCCTGTCGTTTATCATAACATTTTGTAAATTCCTTGTAAAGGAAGAAAAAGAAGCACTGCAAAAGTCGATGATCTCTCATCTGCTTTTGCAGCACTCCCTCTGAAACGATATTTTAAAACGATCTTTTTTATTCGATTACATGGATCCAGCCTTTCGGAGCTTCGATCTGTCCCATCTGGATCCCGGTAAGCGTATCGTAAAGCTTCCGGGTGATCTCACCCATCTTCTCCATTCCGCTCGGGAAACAGATTTCTTCACCGTGATCCACGATCTTTCCGACCGGAGAGATCACCGCTGCCGTTCCGCACAATCCACACTCGGCAAAGTCTTTTACTTCATCCAGATATACATCCCTCTCTTCCACTTCCAGTCCGAGATAATGCTCGGCAACATACATCAGGGAACGTCTTGTGATCGACGGGAGGATCGTATCGGAATGCGGCGTAACTACTTTGTGATCCTTTGTCACGAAAATAAAGTTGGCGCCGCCGGTCTCTTCCACTTTCGTTCTCGTCGCAGAATCCAGATACAGATTCTCATCGTATCCTGCCGCATGCGCGCTCACGATCGCGTGAAGACTCATCGCATAATTCAGCCCTGCCTTGATATGACCGGTTCCATGCGGAGCCGCACGGTCAAAATCCGATACCCGGATCGTCAGAGGCTTCACACCGCCTTTGAAATACGGTCCCACCGGAGTCGTAAATACACGAAACTGGTATTCGTCCGCCGGTTTGACGCCGATCACCGGATTGATCCCGAACATATACGGGCGGATATATAAAGATGCTCCGGAGCCATACGGCGGTACATATGCCGCATTCGCACGTACGGTTTCCGTCACCGCCTCTAAGAAACGTTCCTCCGGAAATGCCGGCATCTCCAGACGCTTCGCGGAATCTACCATCCGTTTCGCATTTAAATCCGGACGGAATGTCACGATCTGACCGTTCATCGTCGTATATGCTTTCATCCCCTCAAACACGGTCTGCGCATACTGCAACACACCCGCGCATTCATTCATGGTCACATTTGGGTCTGCCGTCAGATGCCCCTCATCCCATGCTCCGTCTTTATAATTCGCCACAAATCTCTGATCCGTCACGATGTAACCGAATCCGAGATTTGCCCAGTCAATTTCCTTTTTCTGCATCTGTATCTCCTCCATTTCCATCAAGCGGAACCTCGGAATGCCTGCTGCCGCCCCGCCCTCTTCCTGTATGCAAATCTGTTTGTGCCAATTATAATACTTCCGGTCACAAAATTCAAGAGTGCACTCTGTTTTTTGTCTCAAAATAACGCGCCGGACAATAAACCGGCAAATCCGCCCTGCGCGGGAGTTTGACAGTTGAATATCGAAAAAAGTACTCATAGGTCGCATAAAACCTGCTTTTTTTATGTTAAATTTTCTGTTTTTATAGCTGTTATTTTATGTTATTGTGTGGTATAATAAGGGATAGGAGGGATGACAGATGAATCTTCATATAACAAAATCAAAAAATGCAGAGTCCTTTTATATCTGTAAATCTTATACAAAAGCAAATGGCAGCACTACTTCAGCTATCGTCCGCAAGCTGGGAACCTTAGAACAACTTTTGCCTGAACATGGTCCTACAAGAGATGATGTCGTTGCATGGGCAAAAAATGAAGTGAAAATAGAAACTGAAAAATATAAAAAAGAAAAAGAAGCACAGACAGTATTGATACCATTCCATGCGGATAGACAATTAGATTATGACAAGCAGGTCTTCTTCCGTGGTGGCTATCTGTTTCTCCAATCCATTTATTATCAACTACAAATGAATAAAATCTGCCGGAAATTGAAACAAAAATATAAATTCAAGTATGATATCAATGCGATCCTCTCGGATCTGATTTATGCAAGAATCTTAGAACCTTGCAGCAAACGTTCTTCTTACAAAGTTGCATCTGAATTCTTAGAAAAACCATCCTATGAACTTCATGATGTCTACCGGGCATTGGATGTACTTGGTGCGGAATGTGATCTTATTCAGTCTGAAGTTTACAAAAACTCCCACTTACTTGGAAAAAGAAATGATAAGATCCTTTATTATGACTGCTCGAATTATTACTTTGAAATTGAACAAGAAGATGGAAATAAAAAATACGGGAAAAGTAAAGAACACAGACCAAATCCAATCATTCAAATGGGATTGTTTATGGATGGAGATGGGATTCCCCTTGCTTTTTCTCTTTTTTCGGGAAATGCAAACGAGCAGACCTCTCTCAAACCGTTAGAAAAGAAAGTTCTTGGAGATTTTGGTTGTCAGAAATTTATTTATTGCAGCGATGCCGGGCTTGGCTCTGAATCAATCCGGGAATACAATCACATGGGGGAACGGGCTTATATCGTAACCCAGTCCATCAAAAAGCTGAAAAAAGAAGAAAAAGAATGGGCATTAAATTTACAGGGATTTAAAAGAGTATCCGATGGAACTCCTGTTGATATCACAAAACTACCCGAAGGTGATAAAGGACTTTATTATAAAGACGAGCCATACACCACAAAGAAGCTGCATCAACGTCTGATCATTACCTATTCTCCTAAATATGCCCTTTATCAAAAATCTATTCGAGACAAACAGATTGAACGGGCACAAAAGATGCTGGATTCAGGGAGCACAAAAAAGAACCGAAAAAATCCAAATGATCCAGCACGTTTCATCGGAACGATCGCTGTAACAGAAGAAGGCGAAGCTGCTGATGTAAAGCAGTATCTAGATGAAACCAAGATTTCTGAAGAAGCCCAGTATGATGGATTTTACGCAGTATGCACAGATCTTTTAGATGACGAAGTTGGTGATATTTTAAAAGTAAGTGAAGGAAGATGGCGGATAGAAGAATGTTTCCGGATTATGAAAACAGATTTTTCTGCAAGACCTGTCTATTTACAGGATGAAAACCGGATCAAAGCACATTTTCTAATTTGTTTTCTTGCATTGACCATATACCGCTTCCTTGAGAAAAAACTGGATGCTAAATATACATGTGAAGAATTATTAGATATTCTAAAAGAAATGAATTTCGCCGAAATACAGGAACAGGGATTCATTCCTTTATACAAACGAGAAAGAATTACGGATGATCTTCATGACGTCTGTGGTTTCCGAACAGATTATCAGTTCATAACAAAAAGTAAAATGAGAAATATTCAGAAAAAAAGTAAAGGGAAAGAATAAAATACTATAATCCGTGACAACAGCAAAAATCGCTGCAGCCCAGTAACCACAAGGGATACAGCGATTTTTTCTCTTCCTAACTGTCAAAGATGGGATAATACTTCCGGTCACAAAATTCAAGAGTGCACTCTGTTTTTTGTCTCAAAATAACGCGCCGGACAATAAACCGGCAAATCCGCCCTGCGCTTATCGTTCCATCATGCTGATCGATTCGATCCCCACGCTTCCGCCGCGGACGACTTCGATATCTTTAAATTCTTCTTTCATCAGTTTGATCACGGCATCATTTTTTGTTGCCGTCTGTACAAATTCCAGAAGCAGGCTGTCTTTTCCATAATCGATCACGCGCGCTTTGAATGTTTCCGCGATCTGGAATAACTCCGCCTTGTCTTCCGGCGTGCATTTACGCACTTTGATATATAAAATCTCTTTCATTCTCACAAACACATCGGTAAAATCAATAACTTTGATCACTTCCACAAGACGGTTCAGCTGCTTTTTGATCTGTTCAAAAGTCTCGTCGTCACTGACCGTCGCGATCGTCATACGGGATACGGTCGGATCTTCGGTCGTTCCAACGGTCAGACTGTCCAGATTGTAAGATTTTCCCGAAAACAATCCGGAAATCTTGGAAAGTACGCCCACCTGATTCTCTACATAAAGTGAGATCCATCTTTTCTTCATATGATTCTCCATCGTCCTGCCTCCTTTTCTATCAACAATCCAGAATCATTTCTTCCAGTGTTCCGCCCGGTTTGATCATCGGATAAACCATTTCTTCCGGATCAATGATAAATTCGATCAATGTCGGGACTTTTGTATTCTTCTTCGCCTCTTCAAATGCCGGTTCGATCTCTTCCGGCTTCGTCACACGGATTCCTTTCGCCCCGTAACTCTCTGCCAGCTTCACAAAATCCGGCGTGTACTCCGGCATCTCCTCCCCATTGGTCCGTCGAAACAGTGCGCCGGATCTGAGGTTCGTCATACCGTAACGTTTTCCGTAAAACAGCTTCTGCCACTGCCGCACCATCCCAAGATAGGTATTGTTCAGCACACATAACACAAGCGGAAGTTCTTCCAGCACTGCGGTCGCAAACTCCTGAATGTTCATCTGCATACCGCCGTCGCCGGAGATCGCGATCACCGGGGTATCCGGATTGCCGAGTTTGGCGCCGATCGCGCCGGGAAATCCGTATCCCATCGTTCCCAATCCTCCGGACATGATGATCTTCTTTTTCTCGGTGATCTCCGTATACTGGGCTGCAAACATCTGATGCTGTCCCACATCCGTGACAATGATCGTCTCCTCGAACTGACGGTTGATCGCATCGATAATGTCTTTCGGTCCCATCGCCCCATGTTTCTTCATATCCAGCGGATGTTCTTTTTTCCATCCCTCGATCTTCCCAAGCCATTTCTCACTGCCGCATGGTTCCACATATTCATTCATCTTCTCGATCGCCGCTTTCGCATCCGCCACGATCGGAATGTCCACATGGATATTTCTGGAGATCGAAGCGGTGTCAATATCGATATGCACGATCGTCGCTTTCGGTGCAAATGCATGCAGTTTTCCGGTGATCCGGTCGTTAAACCGGGTTCCGATGGAGAATAAAAGATCACATTCACTGACTGCCATATTCGCCGCATAAGCGCCGTGCATTCCCAAATTTCCTATATAAAGCGGATGATCCGTCGAGATCGCCCCTCTTCCCATCACCGTTGTGACAACCGGCACATTGGTCTTTTCAACCACCTCGGTAAACACTGCATTGGCGCGCGCGATGTTGACGCCGCCTCCCGCCAGAAACAACGGACGTTTCGCTTTATGAAGCATCTTCAATGCGCGCTTTAACTGCCCGATATGTACGTTTGTATTCGGCTTATATCCGCGGATGTTGACTTCTTTCGGATATTCGGCGCTTCCCAGCTCCGCCATCACATCTTTCGGAAGATCGATCAGGACAGGTCCCGGCTTTCCGGTTCTTGCAATGTAGAACGCTTCTTTGATGATCCGTCCCAGATCCGCACGATCCCGGACAGTCACGCCGTATTTGGTAATGCTTCTCGTGATCCCGACAATATCCACTTCCTGAAACGCATCGTTCCCGATCAAATGTCTCGCTACCTGCCCGGTAAAACAAACAAGCGGGACACTGTCATAATTCGCGGTTGCAAGCCCCGTCACCAGATTAGTTGCTCCCGGACCGCTGGTCACAAGGCATACGCCGACTTTCCCGGTCGTCCTTGCATAAGCGTCCGCTTCATGAACAAGCGCCTGCTCATGACGCGGTAAGATCACCCGGATCTCATCCTGCTTGTACAATTCGTCACTGATGTCGATCGTACAGGCTCCCGGATAACCAAAAATCGTATCCACGCCCTCTTCTTTTAATGCTTTTACCAACAACTTATTTCCTGAAATCTGTCTCATCCCTCTGCCTCCTTATCTGTTTTTCATACAGCCGATCCTGCCCGGCAAAACAAAATCCCTACTTTTGTAATGAAAAACGCCCCAAGCTTCCAAGCTCAGGGCGAATCGTTATCCGCGGCATCCGTGAAATCAAAAAGCATCTCTGAAGTCAAAAATTATCTCTGAAATCAAAAACTTCCCGGCTCTCTGCCGGTGCAAACACCGCATGTTCCATCAATGTCTTCTCCCTCTTCTCCTCATTCCAGCGAAAAGTTACATTTATTATACGGTGTGCTTTTTGCTTTGTCAATGTCGCTTTCTTGATGTATTTTAATGTCTGTATGCAGGATTTCCAACGTCTGCGCACAACGCAGCACATGCCGTCAGATCATCTCCACGATCTCTCCGCAGGCGATCATCGCGCCTGCATCTCCGGACGGCTGTGTTTTAAAATCATCGCGCTTTTCATGGATGACCACAGTCTTTCCGATGATGTCTTCCGGGTAAAATCGCGTCGTGTAGAACATCATCCATGCATTTCCGTTATTCGTCAAAACAGGCGGCAGATCACCAGCATGATCCGGATGTCCGGTCTTGTTCGGATTATAATGTCCGTCTGCATTTTGAAACGGCACGTCTTTTGTTCCTGTACATGTACTTCCCGCATGGATATGAAATCCATGGAAGTTATCATCCTGCAGTCCTTTTACTTCAACAGATACGACGGTTCCTCCGTATACTTCAAAGAAAGAAACCATTCCCGTGATCTTCGGATGATTCCCGTCTCCTTTTATTTTGGCATAGGCTTCCGGTTTTGTTTTTCGATCGAACAATATTTCCACCCCGAGACCAGTATATGCACCTTATCCCCTGCGGTATACCGAAAAAACATATTCCAGATCAAAACACGTCTGTTCGTCGCTTACCTGCGTCATCTTCCAATCTTCCAGTTCATCCAGGTTCGGAAAATGCGTGTCGGCCTCATAAGCATGGTCGATCTTTGTAATATAAGCGGTATCACAGTATGGAAGCATCATCCGGTATACGCTTTCTCCTCCGATGATATAGATTTCCTCGGAATCGTATTTTTTCAGTTCTTCCAAAAGCTCATCCTTTGTATGCACGATCACGGCATCTTTGACCTTGTAGTCACGATTGCCCGTCAACACGATATTCGTGCGGTTTTTCAGCGGAAGACCGTTGGGAAAGCTCTCCAATGTCTTTCTTCCCATCACTACGACATGACCGCTTGTCTTTTCCCTGAAAAATTTCATATCCGCCGGAATACTCGTCAAAAGCCGGTTCTTGTTCCCAATCGCCCAGTTGCTGTCTACTGCTGCAATCACATTCATCATTTTTGTCCTCTTTTCCTTGTTTTTCTTCTTTAAACCGCAATCGGTATATTTTTGATCTGCGGATGTGTCTCGTAATTTTCCAGACGTACATCGTCCGTTGTAAACTGATAAAAGTCTTTCACTTCCGGATTGAGCCAGAACGTCGGCGCCGGAAGTGGTTCCCGTTCGATCAATTCTTTGATCAGCGGGATATGCCGGTCATAAATGTGCGCATCTGCAATCACATGAACAAATTCTCCGACTTTCATATCACATACCTGCGCCAGCATATGAAGAAGTACCGCATACTGGCAGACGTTCCAGTTGTTCGCCGCAAGCACATCCTGTGAACGCTGGTTCAAAATCCCGTTGAGCGTCAGCTTTTCGCTGTCCGGCTCTTTTGTCACATTAAATGTCATGCTGTATGCGCACGGATACAGGTTCATCTCATGCAGATCCTGATGCACATAGATATTTGTCATGATCCGACGGCTGTACGGATTGTGTTTCAAGTCGTAGATCACACGATCCACCTGATCCATCATGCCCTCCCGGTACTGATGTTTTACCTGCATCTGATACCCATATGCTTTTCCGATAGAGCCGTCTTCATCCGCCCAACTGTCCCAGATATGACTGTTCAGATCGTGGATATTATTGGATTTTTTCTGCCAGATCCAAAGCAGCTCGTCGGTACAGCTTTTGATTCCGGTCCGTCTCAAAGTCAGCGCCGGAAATTCCTTTGACAGATCATAACGGTTCACCACGCCGAATTTTTTCACGGTATATGCCGGAGTTCCATCCTCCCATACCGGACGGACTTTCTCTCCCTCCGTACTTGTCCCGTTCTCAATAATATCTCTGCACATGTCGATAAACACTTTATCTGCATAACTCATTTCTTTTTGTCTCCTCTCCAACTTTATGGTTCTGCAATATTATACAGAACCTTTTCCAGTCCCCGCTCCAATGCGGCAACTTCCTTTTTTGTCAGTCCTCTCGTAAGCTGTCGGTCCAGTTTCCGGCGGTTCGCTTCCATTTTACGCTGAATATCATACGCTTTTTCTGTCAGAAAAATATTCTTCTTCCGCTTGTCCGCCGTATTCGGCACACAAAAAATAAATCCTTTCTCTTCCAGCCGCTTCAAAAGTCCCGTCACCGTCGGGTTTTTCAGACTAAGCCCCCGTTCCACGTCCCGCTGGTTGACCTCTTCTTTATTAGTATGAAGCAGAAAATCCAGTACCGCGCACTGTGATGCGGTGATCCCAAGCTGCTTCAGATTTTCATTGAGATCTTTCTCATAAATATTATTGATCTGCTTTACCGTAAATCCGATCGGATACCCTCGTTTCTCCATCTTTTATCCCTGCCTTTTCAGAACTCAATACTCCCGGATGACGCTGCTGATCTCGTAGATATTCTCCATTTCTTTCAATTCCCGTAATGCATCTTTCAAATGGTATTCTTTTACTTTCTCCGTTCCGATCACAAGTTCCGCTCTCTCGCCCTCTGCCGCTTTCTGAACGACCCGCGCAATGCTGACTTTATGATCTCCGAATACTTTTGTGATACAAGCCAGTACACCGTATGTGTTTTTCACCTGCATCCGCAGGAAAAACTTATTCTTCACTTCATCAAATGCTTTGACAGGTTCTTCTTTATAGCAGGTGCAGCTGATCCGACCGTTGCAGTGATATTCCAGATTTCTCGCCACATCGATCACATCTCCCATGACCGCGCTCGCTGTCGGCAGTTCTCCTGCCCCTCTGCCATAAAACATCGCGTCGTCCACCGCATCTCCGTGCACAAACACTGCATTGAACGAATCCCGGACCGATGCAAGCGGATGATCTTTATGGAGCATCACCGGATATACGCCGACTTCGATCCCTTTGTCTGTATTTCTCGCAACACCGAGCAATTTGATCACACTGTCAAATTCCCTTGCATATTCAATGTCTTTGGATGTGATCTTAGTGATTCCCTCTGTATACACATCGTCAAAAACGACTCGTGAATGAAATGCGATCGAGGACATAATCGCCATTTTTCTTCCGGCGTCCAGTCCCTCCACATCTGCCGTCGGGTCCGCCTCCGCATAGCCAAGTTCCGTCGCTTTTGCCAGAGCCGTCTCAAAATCCATATGATCCTCAAACATTCTTGTCAGGATATAATTTGTCGTACCGTTTACGATCCCAAGCACCTCACTGATCTCATTTGCCGCAAGACACTGCTTTAACGGACGGATGATCGGGATTGCTCCCGCTACCGCCGCCTCAAACAACAGATCGCAATGCTGCTCTTCTGCCGCATCCAGAAGCTCTCTTCCATAAACCGCGATCAGATCTTTATTGGCCGTCACGACATGCTTTCCGGCATGCAGCGCATCCAGGATATAAGTTTTCGCCGGTTCGATCCCGCCCATCACTTCGATCACGATCCGGATCTCATCGTCATTCAAAATCTCATTCCAGTCATCCGTCAAGAGGCTTTCGTCAATTCCCGCTCTCTTTTTCCCAAGGCTGTGTACCAGGATCTTTTTCAGTTCCAGCTCGGCGCCCACAGTCTGCTCCATGACGTCGGAACGTCTTTCAAACAATTTGTATACGCCGGTTCCGACTGTTCCTGCTCCCAAAAGTGCTGCTTTGATCTTCTTTCCCATATCCTATTCCTCCTGTTTTTATTCATAGCTTCGTATGCATCCTATCCTACAATCCATCTGGTATCCTGTGCCCCAAATATATTCCATACTATCTATTGATACTTTTGCTACTTATCATAGCATAGATTTTGAAAGAAGACTAGCGTTATTAATTTCACAGCTCGTAATATCTTAAAAACAAACTTTCTGAATTGTTTGAAAAATTAGTAAAAATTCCGACACATTATTTTTAAAAAAGTGTTGACTTCTATAAGACCTTATAGTATAGTATGTATTGTTCCAAGTGAGGAACGCAAACAAAACGCGATAGTGGCTCAGTTGGTAGAGTACGACCTTGCCAAGGTCGGGGTCGCGGGTTCGAACCCCGTCTATCGCTCTTAAGACCGTAATTCCGGTAGGGATTACGGTTTTTTTGTATCTGTATATACCTAAAGCGAATACTTTCCATACACATAAAATCTTCCATATAAACATTTCTTACCCGGCGCTTCCAAATCCCCCTTGTATATTAACGTTACGAAAACGAAAACTCCTGTCAGCAATTTCTTCTGCCGCAGGAGTTCTCGTTCTCTTTTATCAATTTCTTATATTATTCCTTCGTTTTTATTCTTCGGTATTGTCTTTCTCTTCCGGTCTGAGTTCCAGTCCGAGTTCCGCAAGCTGTTTGTCATCTGCCATACTCGGCGCTTCCGTCATCAGACAGGAGGCGTCTTTTACTTTCGGGAATGCCATCACGTCACGGATGCTGTCCACTTTCGCCATCAGCATCACAAGACGATCCAGTCCGTATGCAAGACCGGCGTGCGGCGGAACACCATATTTAAATGCATTCAAAAGGAACGCAAACTGTTCATATGCCTGTTCTTTTGTAAATCCAAGCACCTCAAACATCTTCTCCTGAATGTCATTCTGGTGGATTCGGATACTTCCTCCGCCGATCTCGTTACCGTTCAGAGTGATGTCGTAAGCTTTTGCGCGCACTCTGCCCGGATCGCTGTCCAGATACTGCAGATCCTCTTCCATCGGCATCGTGAACGGATGGTGCATTGCCGTAAAGCGGTTCTGCTCCTCGCTCCACTCAAGAAGCGGGAACTCTGTGATCCAGAGGAATTTATATTCATTCTTATCGAGAAGTTCCATCTGACGCGCCAGTTCCAGACGCAGGTTTCCGAGCACATCCCAAACCACTTTATTCCGATCCGCAGCGAACAGAAGTAAATCTCCGTTCTCTCCGTCCATTGCCTGGATCAGGTTCTGCATCTCTTCCTCCGTCATAAATTTCGCGAAAGAAGATTTCACCGTTCCGTCTTCCTGAACTGCGATATATGCCAGCCCTTTCGCCCCGAAATCTTTTGCGAAGCTGACCAGTTTGTCGATTTTCTTTCTCGGCATGCCGCCCTGTCCTTTCGCATTGATACCACGGACAGTTCCGCCAGCTTCGATCGCGCCTTTAAACACAACAAATTCACTGTCTTTGACAACCTCTGTCACATCGACCAGTTCCATTCCAAACCGGGTATCCGGCTTATCGGAACCATAACGATCCATCGCTTCCTGCCATGTCATCCGCGGGATCGGGAGCTGTACGTCAATATCGAGAACTTCTTTGAATAACTTCGCAAGAAGACGCTCGTTGATCTCCATCACATCATTCTCATCTACAAAAGAAAGCTCCATATCGATCTGTGTAAATTCCGGCTGTCTGTCGGCACGCAGATCCTCGTCGCGGAAACATTTTGCGATCTGGAAATAACGGTCGTAACCGGAACACATCAAAAGCTGTTTGTAAAGCTGTGGAGACTGCGGAAGTCCGTAAAAACTTCCCGGATGGATCCGGCTCGGAACAAGATAATCTCTCGCCCCCTCCGGCGTTGTCTTTCCGAGGATCGGAGTCTCGATCTCCAAAAATCCCTCATCTGCCAGAAACTGTCTCGTCAATGTTGCAATTTTACTGCGCATGATCAGATTTTTCTGCAGATCCGGTCTGCGCAGATCCAGATAACGGTATTTCAGACGAAGTTCTTCTTTTGTCTTGGAATTTTCCTCGATCGGGAACGGCGGTGTCTCCGATTCGGAAAGGATCCGCAGGGAATCCGGGATCACCTCGATTTCTCCGGTCGCAAGATTCTCATTGACCGCACCGGAACGTGCTGCAACCGTACCTGTGATCGCCACCACATATTCCGCGCGCAGCCCTGCCGCTTTCTCGATCAGCGCAGCGTCTGATTTTCCCTCTTCAAATACAACCTGGATCAGCCCGGAACGGTCCCGGACGTCCACAAATACAAGTCCGCCTTTATTGCGGTTCTTCTGTACCCATCCCATGATGGTTACCTGTTCTCCGATATTGGCTTTTGAAAGTTCGGCGCACCGGTGTGTACGATGCAGTCCTTTCATTGATTCTGACATACTCTACTTCCTCTTTTCTTCCTTTTCTTCTCTGTCAAACAGACAGTTTCCGTTATTTATCTGCTGAAAATTTCTTCGATCTCCGTATATCCCTGCTGTGCCAGCTGTTCTTTCTGAAATTTCTTATTTTTCTTCATATTTACGATCATAACCTGCATTCCGTCTGCGCGGTCTGCTTTCGCCTGTTCCAGAACCGAAAGCATCTTCTCCTGGGGCAGATTCTTATCCAACAGGTATGCTTTTTTCTGTTTTCCGGTCGGCACCTGATAGCCACGCTCTAACAGAAGCATGACGATCCGCTCGAATCCGATTGAGAAACCGACTGCCGGTGTATTCTGTCCGGTGAACTTGCCGATCATTTCATCGTAACGACCGCCGCCGCCGACAGAACCGCCGAACTCATCCATGGAAATCTCGAAGATCGTTCCTGTATAATAAGACATGCCACGTACAAGCGTCGGGTCGAAACTGACCTTAAAGTCCGCTTCCTTTGCACGTTCTACGCTGGTGATGATCGTCTCCAGAGACTCGGCTGCATCCGCCGGAAGAAATCCCTCCAGTTTCTCTTTGCACCAGCGGACGCCTGCCACGTCATTGGTGATCTCTTCAAAAATCTGCAGATATTTTTCTACGGATTCGGCTGCGTAACCGCACTCTTCCAGTTCTCTCTTTACACCGTCCAGACCAATCTTATCCATCTTGTCCAGAATGATAAAGACATTGTCATATTCACTTTCCGCAAATCCGCTGTATGCCGCCATCGCTTTTAAGAAACGACGGTCATTGATCCGGATCGTAAAATGATTAAAATCCAGTTTGCCGAGCAGCGTCGTCGTCGCAAGGATCAGTTCGATCTCCGCAAGATTGGACGGTTCTCCGAGAATATCGATATCACACTGCATAAACTGACGGAAACGCCCCCTCTGCGGACGGTCTGCACGCCATACATTTCCCATCTGCAGCGCTTTGAACGGCACCGGAAGTTCATTTGCATGATTGGAATAATACCGGGAAAGCGGCACGGTCAGGTCATAGCGTAGTCCGCCGTCCACCAGATCGACCTCCTCTTTCGCCTGATCGATCTTCAGTTTCTCGCCTCTTTTTAAAATCTTAAAGATCAGCTTCTCATTGTCTCCGCCCTGTTTGCTGCACAGATTCTCAATATGTTCCACACATGGAGTTTCAATAGAAGAAAATCCAAATGCCTTATATGTCTCTTTGATCAGTGCGATCACATAATCCCGGATCTCCATCTCCTCCGGCATCATGTCTTTCATCCCGGTTACCGGTTTCTTCTTTAATGCCATAACCATTCTCCTTTTCTCTCTATCATCTCATCAATACGACTGATGTATTCTGTGATATTCTTTACGTTTTCAATCCGGATCAGATTCGTTGTCTTTCCGTTCTCAAGCGTCATCTTTTCCGGCAGAACGATCTTTGTGCCTGCGCCTGCTCCGCATGCCAGTATCGTCTGCTTTTCTTCCATAATAAGTATATTGTAAATTCCCGCTTTGTCAACCTTTGCATAACCAACATTTTCAAAATTTCCGGCGATGTTTTTCTGCCGGTACAGATAATAAGGAAGTAACCCCATCCTCCTTGCCGCGGCTGCGCCGTCCACCACCATCTGTCCGATTTCACTTGAAAACGTCTTCTCTGATTTCGACGTCCGATTTACTTTTGCATCCTGCCCCATCTTTGCCGCCCGTTTGATCGCCAGAGAATGGATCGTCAGACTGTCCGGTCCGAGCTGTTCGATCTGCGCAAACGTATCCCGCATATCTTCCGCGCTCTCGCCGGGAAGTCCGGCGATCAGATCCATATTGATGTTATCGAATCCAAGCGTTCTCGCCAAATGAAAGACCGTTTTCACATCCTGAACCGTATGCTTTCTTCCGACAAGATCCAACGTCTTCTGCTGCATCGTCTGCGGATTGATCGAAATCCGGGTCACCGGATATTTCCGGATCACTTTCAGTTTCTCTTTTGTGATACTGTCCGGTCGTCCCGCTTCCACCGTAAATTCCTGCACCGTCTCCATCGAAAAACTCTGCTCGATACATGAGAGCAGACGATCCAGCTGCCCGGCGGACAATGTCGTCGGCGTTCCCCCGCCGATATAAACCGTATCCAATATCTTTCCTTTTGCCATCTTGGCTGTCGCCCGGATCTCCCTGCACAGCGCTTCCAGATAGGCATCCATCTGACCCCTCCACTGATCTGCCGGCGAAGAACTAAAGGAACAATAGGAACAAATACTCGGGCAAAATGGGATTCCCACATAAAGACTGAATCCCTCCGGCGTGTGCAGGCATTCCAGCTGCCGTTTCTCGCGCTCTGCGATTTCGATCGCAAGTTTTGCCTTACTATCAGATACACTATATTCTTCTTTTAGAAACTCAATAATTTCCTTTTCACTTTTTCCACTTTCTATTTTTTGCATGACAAGCTTTGTAGGGCGAACCCCCGTCAGCATTCCCCAAGCAAGCCTCCTGCCTGTTCTTTCCGACAGATACTCATACACTTTATGCGTCACAAAACGTTTGCGCATCTGGCGGCACACATCGGACTGTACCTCCGCCCCGATCCCGGGGACTTCTGCAACGGAAAAGCAAGAGCCTCCGTCCACTGTCAGTTTCACCAGAGGTTCTTGCTCCCCGTCTACGCACTGCCTGATTTCCGCCTCCGGAAAAAAAGCTTTCGTAATATGGTATAAATTGTAGGTGAATAACGTTTCTTTACTTATGATCTCAATCATACTTTACTCCTTATCAAAGAAACGGATTGTATGTTTTCTCATGACCGATCGTCGTCTCGCTCATATGTCCCGGATAGACGACCGTCTCTTCCGGCAGTCCGAGAAGTTTCTCCCGGATCGAGCGTACAAGCTGACTCTGGCTTCCCGTCGGAAAATCCGTTCTTCCGACAGAATCATGGAACAATGTATCTCCGCTGAACAACACATTTTCCGATTCTATATAATAACAGCATCCGCCGATCGTATGCCCCGGCGTATGGATCACACGGATTTTCATCCCTGCAAGCTCCAAAACCTGTCCGTCTTTTATATGAGACGCACCGGAAAATGTATATGCCGGTCCGTAAGAAACCGACGCATTGTAAGACGCATCTTTCAAAAGGATCTCTTCCTCTTCCTGTACATACACCGGAACAAAAAATTGCGCTAAAACTTCGTCCAGTCCCATGATATGATCAAAATGCCCGTGCGTCAGCAGAATCGCCCGCGGTTTCAGCGCATTCTCCCGGATATACGTTATCATCTTGTCCGAATAAGCGCCCGGATCAATGAGAAAACATTCCAAAGTCTCCTCATTGGATACCACATAACAATTTGTGCCTACCATCCCCACTATAAATCGTTCAATCCGCATCTTCTTCCTCCCTGCCTCTTTTTTATCCCGCAGTTCTTTCGATATCCATCACGCCCTCGATCTGACGCAGTTTCTCGATCAGCCGGTTTAATTCTTCCCGACCGCGCACGATAAATCCCACCTCTAATGTTGCCGTTCCTTTTTTGCTCGTCCGCACGTTCATGGATTTCACATCAATCTTCGCTTCCGTAAATACTTTGGAAACATCCATCAAAAGTCCCTGACGATCGCCCGAATAAATCTTTAATTCCGCCAGATACTGTCCGCCGCCGTCACTTTCCTCCGTGCTCTCCCATTCCGCATCAATGAGACGTTCCCGCTCTGCCGCGGAAAGATGGAGCATATTGACACAGTCGGTCCGGTGGATCGACATGCCGCGCCCTCTCGTAACAAATCCGACGATCTCATCTCCCGGCACCGGTGAGCAGCATTTGGAAAAACGCACCGCCATATCGTCGATTCCTTTGACGATGATCCCGCTCTTGGATTTCCCGATATGGACTTTCTGATTACCATTCCCGGAAAGCTTTTCAAGGATCGTCTCATCGGTCACTTCTTTCTTGTGTTCTTTCTCGTACTCTTCCTGAAGCCGGTTGACAACCTGCCCCTCTTTGAGTCCGCCATGTCCGATCGCTGCCAGCACGGAATCCCAATCGCGGAATCCGTACTTCTGCTGCACGATCTGCTGATATTTCGGCTTCATGACATTGGCAAGGTTCACCGACTTGGCACGACAGCATGACGCCACCATCTCCCGCCCGCGGATGATATTTTCCTCTTTGAACTCTTTCTTAAACCAGGAATTGATCTTGGATTTCGCCTGCGTACTCTTTACGATATTCAGCCAGTCGCGGCTCGGTCCTCTCGAATTCTGGGACGTCAATATCTCGATACGATCACCGTTTTGGATCTTGTAATCGATATTGACCAATTTGCCGTTCACTCTTGCGCCGACCATCTTATTTCCGACGGCGCTGTGGATCGCATAGGCAAAATCAACCGGCGTCGAACCATTCGGCAGGTTCTTGACATCTCCGTTCGGTGTAAAACAGTAGACGTCCTCCGCAAACAGATCCAGATCTCCTTTTAAGAGACTTAAGAATTCCCGGTTGTCGGACATATCCCGCTGCCATTCCAGAATCTGACGCAGCCAGTTTAATTTCTCTTCCTGCGCCTGCACCACTTTCGCCGCATCCCCGCCCTCTTTATATTTCCAATGGGCTGCGATACCGTACTCCGCAGTCTTATGCATCTCCTCTGTACGGATCTGGATCTCAAACGGCTGTCCGGACGGTCCCATCAACGTTGTGTGCAGGGACTGATACATATTCGGCTTCGGCATCGCGATATAATCTTTAAAACGTCCCGGGATCGGCGTATACATCTCATGGATCACACCAAGCGCCGCATAACAGTCTTTCACGGAATCCACAATGATCCGAACGGCAAACAGATCGTACACCTGATCCAGAGTTTTATTCTGATTGACCATTTTCTTGTAGATGCTGAAAAAATGCTTCACTCTTCCATATACTTTCGCCTGAATATGCGCGTTCTTCATATGTGTCGATACTTCCGAGACGATCTGCTGGACAAATTCTTCCCGCTTCGTCTTGCGCTCGTTCAGATCGTGGACAAGCTGCTGATACACTTCCGGCTGGGAGTATTTTAAAGACAGATCGTCCAGCTCGATCTTGATCTTGGAAATACCGAGCCGCTGGGCGATCGGCGCATAAATGTCCATCGTCTCTTTTGCTATTTCTTTCTGCTTTTCCGGACGCATAAATTCAAGCGTCCGCATATTATGCAGCCGGTCAGCCAGTTTGATGATGATCACACGGATGTCTTTTGCCATTGCAAGGAACATCTTCCGAAGATTTTCCGCCTGGATCTCCAGCTTATCCTGAGAATACGACAACTGTCCCAGCTTTGTAACGCCGTCCACAAGAAGAGCCACCTCTTCTCCGAATTCCCGTCCGACTTCATCCAATGTCATGTCCGTATCTTCCACGGCGTCATGCAGCATCCCCGCCACGATCGTCTCTTTATCCATCTCCAGATCCGCAAGGATGATCCCCACCCAGAGCGGATGGATGATATACGGTTCGCCCGATTTTCTCGCCTGCCCGCTATGCGCTTCCGACGCTGTCTTATATGCTTTTTCGATCATGGAAATATCCGCAGACGGATGATATTTCCTGACACGTTCGATCAATGCCTGATATAACTGTTCAGGATCCTGATAATCCTCCGGTGCTTTCACGGCATGCCCGTCAACCATCGCAAAATTCCGATTCAATAATTCATATTCCGGTGTTCCTGCCATATCAGTGTCCCCTTTTCTTCCTGTATTTGCTTTTTCTAGTATAGCATTATTTTCACAATTTTCAAACGTTTTTATCTCCGGTAGTTTACCACGGTGATCTGCAGCGTCCGCCGCCCCATATATTCGTTGACCGACGGATAATAAGTAAACGACATCTCGCCGCCTTTTTCGATCTCTTCCAGACAGGTGTTCACGTCTCCGAAATAAACGGCTTCCATACGGTTTTTGTTTCGATCTTCCACTTGAAACTTCAATACATTCCGATTTTTTCCGATGATCCGCGGCCGGATCACCCGGAGATTTTTCTCCGCAAAGAGTGGCTTCGTATTGCCTTTGCCAAACGGTTCCAGCAGTTCCAGCTCTTCCACCAGATTTTCCGTAATATAAGGAAGCGGAAGCTGCATGTCGATCGATACTTTCTCCATCAGATCTTCCTCGCTCAGTTCCGCCAGTTCATTGATCACCTGCCGGAAGCGCGGTACGTTTTCTTCCGGAAGAGACAGCCCTGCCGCCAGCTTATGTCCTCCGAACTTCGTAAACAGTGCGCGGCACTTGCACATTTCTTCAAACATATTGTAACTTTCAATCGAACGCCCGGATCCTTTCACCCCGTCTTCCGCACGCGTCAGCACAAATACCGGTCGGTAATACCGCTCCCGAAGCCGCCCTGCAATAATGCCTGCAATACTTTCATGACAATCCGGCAGATAAACGACAAGCACCGGATCTTCCTGCATGGATGTCGATTCGATCTGTTCCACCGCCTGTCCCACGCCTTTTTCCGTCATCTCTTTCCGGCTGTCATTCAACGCTTTCAGGTCTTCCGCCAGCATCACCGCATCTCTCCGGTTTTTCGCACAGAGCAGTTCCAGCGCACGCTTTGCGGTATCCAGCCGCCCCCCTGCATTGATACAAGGTCCGATGACAAATCCGATATGATACGCGTTCAGCCGGTCCACCGGCACATTGGTGCACTCCATCAACGCTTTCAGCCCCTCATTGCGGGTCCGTTTCAGCATCTCCAGTCCCTGTTTGACAAAAATCCGATTTTCTCCACACAGGTCCATCACATCCCCCACCGTCGCGATCGCCACATTTTCCATCAGATAATCCACATCCTCCGCATCGCGCTGCATCACTTCATACAATGCTTCCACCAGTTTATATGCCACCGCCGCTCCGCAAAGACCTTTAAACGGATATTCACAATCCGGGCGGTGCGGGTCTACGACCGCATCTGCCTGTGGGAGCAGATATTCTTTCTCGCCTCCCGCATCCAAAAACGGAATCTCATGGTGATCTGTCACGATCACAGTCAGCCCCCGTTCTTTTCCGTAAAGAATTTCCTCTCCCGCCGCGATCCCATTGTCACAAGTAATGATCGTATCGATTCCGTCCTCCAACGCACGATCGATCAGATTACGGTTCAGTCCGTATCCGTCCCGGATCCGGTCCGGAATATCCGTATCCACATCGGCGCCGAGTCCGGCAAGCCCCTCCTGTAAAATATACGTTGCATTGACCCCGTCTATATCATAATCCCCGATGATCCGGATCGCCGCCCTCTCCCGTATCTTCTCCGACAGGATTTCCACCGCCTTGTCCATATCTTTCATCAACATGCCGTCATACAGATCCGCGATCGTTCCATTCAGATAAAAATCAATCGCCTCCTCCCCGATGACCTCCCGATTCCGGATCAGACGTGCCAGGATCGGAGAAATGTGGTACTTCTCGGAAATAGACTGAAAATCGGCTTTTTTCATTGTAACGAACCATTTTTCCATCGCCGTTCCTCCTTTAGAAAAAGAGCAGGGATATCCCCTGCCCTTTTATCGTAAATAAACAAAATACTTTCTTACGCTTTCTTTGCCGCTTTTTTCTCAGATGCTTTTTTCATCACATACCAGAGCGCGCCTGTGATGCATACGGAAGAGTATGCTCCGCAGATGATACCTACCATCAACGGAAGTGCAAATTCTTTGATCGAACTTACACCCATCACATAAAGAACGGCAACCATGATAAATGTTGTCAAAGAGGTATAAATACTCCTTGTCAATGTCTTGGTGATACATCCGTTTACCAGATCCTGAAGATCGGTTCCGCGCTTCTGTGTTTTCAGTTCCTCACGGATCCGATCAAAGATCACGATCGTCGCGTTGATCGAATATCCGACGATCGTCAGCATACACGCGATAAATGTATTTCCGACAGATACGCGGGAAAGCACATAAAATCCAAGTACGATCAGCACGTCATGGAGCAGCGCCACAACCGCGCTTGTCGCAAAGCGGATGTCTTTAAATCGCAGCCAGATATACAAAAGCATAAAGACTGTCGCGATCGCAACCGCTACCACTGCGTCCTGACGCATCTCGGAACTTACCGTTGAGCTGATATTTTCACTTGTGATCTCTTTTTCGGAAGCGCCGAACTGCTCTGTCATCACTTTATTAAACGCTTCTCGTTTTTCCAGATCCAAGGTCTGTGTCTTAAAGACAACCTGCTTGCTTCCCTCTACTTTTTGAACCTGTACATTTTTGTCGCCGGTCACGTCCTCGATCAACGGCACGATCTTATCATCAATCTCTTCCAATGTATACTCTTCTGCAAATGTCACATTGGTCGCCGTACCGCCTTTAAACTCCAGACTGTAATTCAGCGCTCCGACGCCGCGCGCGGAATTGACTCCCATCAGTACGAATCCCGCCAGGATCAATGCCGCAGAAACACCAAAGAACAGTTTCTTCTTTCCGAGGAAATTGATCGCTTTTCTTTCCTTTTTCGGACGTCCGTATAATTTTTCACTCCGGATTCCAACCGCATAGAATGAGTAGATGATCACCCGTGTGATCACAAGCGCCGTAAACATGGATACGACGATACCAAGCGCCAGTGTCTGTGCAAATCCCTTGACTGTGCCGCTTCCGCGAAGCCAAAGAACTGCCGCTGCGATCAGCGTCGTAATATTTCCGTCCAGAATTGCCGACATTGCCTTTTTAAATCCGGCATTCAGCGAACTGCGCACAGATTTGCCTGCCGCCAGTTCTTCTCCCACACGGGCGAAAATAATCACATTTGCATCCACCGCCATACCGATGCCGAGGATGATACCCGCAATTCCCGGAAGCGTCAGCGTAATGTCAAACGCATTCAGAGAAACCAGCACCAGACCCGTATAGATCAAAAGCGCCAGTCCGGAAGCAAATCCCGGAAGCAGATATACAACGCACATGAATACAAATACGATCGCCAGTCCGATCGCGCCTGCGATCAAACTTGTCTTGATCGCATCCTGACCAAGCTGTGCTCCGACCACATTGGATCGAAGTTCTTCCAGCTCCAGATTCAGTGCTCCGCTCCGGATCGTCGTTGCCAGCGCATTTGCTTTTGTGTAGTCCATCGCTCCGCTGATCTCCGCACGTCCGTCTTTGATCTCACTGTTGACATTCGGAACCGTTACAAATGCATCGTCGTAATAGATACCGATGCTCTCTCCGGATTCAAGCGCTTTTTTCGTCGCCTCGGCAAACTTAGCCGCGCCGTCTTTGTTCATCTCCAAAGCTACAACATATTCACTTGCATCGCTGACCTGATTCGATTCCGGAACTGCTTCCGCATTTTTCACATCCGTACCTGTCAGCACGATGGAGCCGTCTTTCTGCAGCTCCTCGATCGATTTTGTCAGTTTATAATCTTCCGGATTTCCCGTCTGCTTCTCATTTTTATAATTTAAGTTGCCCTCACTGTCTGTCTGGGCAATAAAATACAGGCTTCCCGGTCGTCCGAGTTCATCCAGGATCGCATTCGCATCGCTGACGCCCGGGATCTCGATACTGATCCGGTCATCGCCCTCCTGATAAACCGTCGCTTCGGTACTGTATCCCTCGACACGTTTCTGCAGTTTGTAGATCGTGTCCGCCATATCTTCTTCCGACGGGGTATCGCCTTTTACCTGATAGGTGATGCTGACTCCACCCTCCAGATCCAAACCAAGGTTGATATTTTTTGCCGCGCCTGTTTCGCCCTTGCCCCAGCCATGAATGGTTGTAAATCCAAGCAGACCGGTCAGAACGGCGATCAGGATCAGGCTGATGACTCCTTTACTCTTCTTCACGTTCCTCATCCTTTCCATTATCTGCCAGAGCGGCTTTGATCATGATCGCACACTCCACACGTTTACGTTCCATTTCACAACTCACATCATACGTATCGTGGATGGTGTTGTGGAATTTATAAGAATTCGCCATACATCCGCCGCTGCAGTAGAATCTTGCAAAACAACTTCTGCATTTTTCTTTGGAGTACACGCTGCAGCTTCTGAAATCATCAGCGATCTCCGGTCTAACGATGCCATCATCCACATTTCCCATAAGGAATGTCTCATCTCCGACAAACTGATGACATGGATAAAGATCTCCCCATGGAGTCACTGCCAGATACTCCGTACCGGAACCACAGCCGGATAACCGCTTCGCCACACACGGACCGCCCTCCAGATCGATCATGAAATGGAAGAAATTAAATCCTCTGCCCTCCCGTTCACGTTCCACCATCATTTTCGCCAGCTTGTCGTATTCGGAGAATATCTGAGGAAGATCGCTTTCCCGGATCGCATACGGATCGGTATCCTCTCCCACGACCGGTTCGATGGAAATCTGCTCAAATCCCAATTCCGCAAAATGCTCTACATCTTTTGAGAAATCCAGATTCTCCCGCGTAAACGTTCCGCGGATATAATATTTCTCCTGATTCCGGCTCTCGGCAAGTTTCCGGAATTTCGGAACGATCAGGTCATAACTTCCTTTTCCGTTCCGGAACGGACGCATCCGGTCGTTGACCTCTTTTCTTCCGTCCAGGCTCAGAACAACGTTATCCATCTCACGATTCACAAATTCCTGTACTTCATCATTTAAAAGTACACCGTTTGTGGTCAATGTGAAACGGAAATGCTTATCATGAAGCTTTTCCTGTTCTCTTCCATATGCAACCAGATCTTTGACAACCTGCCAGTTCATCAGCGGTTCTCCACCGAAGAAATCCACTTCCAGATTGCGTCTGCTTCCGGAATTGGCGATCAGAAAGTCAAGCGCTTTCTTTCCGACTTCATAAGACATCAGCGCACGTCTTCCGTGATACTCCCCCTCCTCGGCAAAACAATAGCGACACGCCAGATTACAGTCGTGGGCAATATGCAGACAGAGTGCTTTCACAACCGTCTTGCGCTGTTTGACTTCGTCTATGTAATCTTCATAAATATCTTCCGTGAAAAGCTGTCCTGCTTCTGTCAGCTCCGTTACCGCTTCCAGAATCTCCTTTACTTCTTCCGCATCCGCTTCTTTTCCGGAAGATTTGAGCTCCGAAAGCACCATCTCCAACGTCTCCGGTTTCTTTAATGATTCCGCCGTCCGGGATGGATTCTGCTTCTCCAAACATGCGATGATGTCATAGGCAAGCGGATCTACTACATGAACCGAACCACTGTTGACATCCAGCACGATGTTATATCCATTATTCTGGTACTGATGTATCACAACAGATACCTCTCTTTCTAATTTATATGTTTCTTTACTGAGTTCGTCTTTCTTTTACATATTTCCAGATAAACAAGGATAAGGCAGCGGCCGAGGTCGCTGCCCTTTTAATTTCCTTATTCATTTCCCTTTGCGCCTGCCGGCAGATCTGCCGCGCTTCCAACGTGCAAAAGGATTATTTTCTGTTCTCGCAAGTCTGATTTCCTACGGTACAGGATGTCTTGCATGCAGACTGACATGATGTCTGGCACTCGCCGCATCCGCCTTTTTTCACTGTATGATTTAATGTCTGAGTATTCAGTGTTTTAATGTGTTTCATCTTGATCTCCTCCTGCTTTTCATACTCTTGTATTTCTACTTCATTGTATTATATCATACTGTGCCATGATTTAAAAGAGTTTTTTCTCACGAAATCTGTCACTGAAATCTATCACGAAATCATTCCGCCAACCATTCCCCCGCCGGCACATACAAGAAACGTTGTCACCAGTTCCGATACGCTGCCCTGAATCGACCGATATAGTCCAAATGACACGAGTACAAGAAGCACCGCATAAAAAATCCCTACAAGCAGTCCCCAGAAAAATTTCTTTGTTCCGGTGATCTTTCCGATCACAAACCCGCCCGCAAAAGCTGACAGTACATAGATGATCAAAATCCCCGCCGTCACTTTCGCCTCATCTAAATTAAACTTATAAAGGATTCCTGCCAGGATCAACAGTAAGATCCCTGTAACCACGTACGAACAAAGCAATGATCTCAACATCCAAAATATCGTCTTATCTAATCCTGTCTTGTTTTTTATATTCTGTTCCATATCCACGCCCCCCTTTTCTTCTTCGGATCATCGTCTGATCTCCACAGCTTCTATATTATGTTTATGGTTCCATTGACATGGATATGCACAGAAATCAGAACTTCCCTTTACTGCTCCATCTGTTTTCCTAAAAATGCTGCCGCACATTGTGCTGCTTTTTGTTCTGACTCATCAAATTTCTTCTTTGCTTCCCGATTCAATAATATAACGCTGCCGATCACATCTCCCTCACACAAAATGGGGCAGATCACCTCTTCACACACGTTTTCATCCTCCTGCACAATAGGAATATAGAAAGAATCCCTTTCTTTACCGCTCTTCATTTCTCGTTTCTTTAGAAAGTTTTCCATTTCTTTACTTATATTTTTATTATTAAAGTCCTTTTTTCCATTCCCATTCACTGCAATCACTTGATCGCAGTCTGTTATACATACCGTACAATTTAGTGTCTGTGCCAGACTCTCGCAATACTGTGCAGCAAACATTCCCAATTCCCCGATCGGAGAATATTTTTTCAGGATGATCTCCCCCTCCCGGTCTGTGAAGATCTCAAGCGGATCGCCCTCCCGGATCCGCAGTGTCCGTCTGATTTCCTTTGGGATCACAACACGACCAAGATCATCGATTCTTCTTACGATTCCTGTTGCTTTCATATAAAAACCTCCGCTTCCTGTACTTTTTTCCATTTCTGGAAATAGTATCTGTAAGCAGAGGTTTTTTATACCTTTACCGATGAATTTTTATTTTTGCGATCAGTCGGTCCACAAAAAAATCAATGTGGCAGACAACAAACAATTTTGCCCGTATATATTCTATGATACTACATCCTGCAAAAATCAAGACCACACTTCCAAACATTGCGCTGATAAAAATCGGAAATGAAGCATTCCTATATTTTTCAATAATTGGCCAAACTACAAAGAAAAAGAGAGATGTCTGATGAATCAGATAAATTCCAAATGTTGTTTTCCCAATCCCGATCCAAAACCACTTTCCTCTCTCAATCTTTACATTAGAAAAGAAACAAAGCAAAAATACCGCCTCCATCACAACAAATGGCGACAGGTAACTGTAAAACTGTGCTGTCATAATCTCTCTGCCGAATAATTTCAATGTTGCTGCAGTAAGCAAGACTTTACTTAGAAAGATCATACATCCGCTCAGCACTGCCATATTAAAAAACCATAAGTTGGAATGGAACTTCTTCTTAAATGAAAAAAGATCAAAACCATATATCCGTATTCCGGCGCCGACCAAATATAAAATTGCCAGCCAGATTGCCGTATATCCGCCCTGCAGACCAAATGCACTTGCTCCGCCGAACAAATCTGCCAGCCACGGCAAAAAACCAAAAATGATCAACAATCGAAAGATCAGCCGTCGGAATGTTTCAAATTCCAAATTATGTACAAGATCATTCAGCCACGGGACAAACCAAAACAGCGCAAAATAAGCGGTAAAATACCAGAACATCTGACTGCATACCGGAAAGAATGCTTTTACAAAATCTATCTTCCCGACACTCTCTGTACTGATAATGTTCAATAAAAAAGTGCTCAGTACAGAATAAAAAAGCACTTCAATCCATAAACTAACCAGCCGACTGATCTTTCGTCTGCTGTTAACCATAACATATCCGCTGATCATAGCGTATACATTCACCGCACAATAACAGATTCCCTCTAAAAACCAACCCGCAAACCACTGTGGGGTAAACGGCTGTAATTCCAGATAATGAACACCGAAATTTAAAACGTGAAGAAACACGACCATACACATTGAAATCGACCGCAAGACTTCGATTCCGATATTTCTTGTTTTATCCAATTTTTATTCTCCTCTTTCGTAACAACATTGTGAGATCCCTTAAATCCATTTCTTTTTTGACCTACTTTTTTGCATACTTTTTTAATATACCACACCTTCCTAGTTCCGCTCAATACACAAAATCACCAATTCAATTGTTTGATGAAATTTGATGAAATTGTTTAATGGAACAAATCATTTCCGACATTGAAAAACCGAGTGCGGTCTGTTAAAATATTTTTATATTTTGATGTAAAAAGCGATATGTTCATGGAAACGAGGTATGGTCGGATGAGTTTAAAAATCCCTATTGAAACATCTGCAAGGCACATTCACCTTTCAAAAGAAGATTTTGAGATACTTTTTGGCACAGGCTCTCACATGACCTATGTGAAAGAATTGAGTCAGCCCGGACAATATGCCTGTAAAGAACGACTTCGTGTTGTCGGTCCAAAAGGGCAATTGGAAAAAGTAGTTGTGCTGGGTCCATACCGAAAAGAGACACAGGTTGAAATTTCCGTAACTGACACAAGAAGACTCGGTATTCCGAGCGTGATCCGTCAGTCCGGTGATCTGGAGGGAACGCCCGGCTGTACGCTGATCGGTCCATACGGAACGATTACACTGGAGAGAGGTGTGATCGTTGCCAAACGGCATATCCATATGACACCCATTGACGCTCTGCGTGCTCATGTCAAAGACAATGACATTGTATTTGTCATCACAACCAGTTATGAACGTTCACTGATCTTTTCCGATGTAGTTGTCCGTGTCAGTCCGTCTTTTTCACTTGCCATGCATGTAGATACGGATGAAGCAAACGCATTTGCAAACGATGACCATCCGACCGGCGTCATACTAAAGCTCTTTGACGGGCATACTTACAATCTCCAAACCTGGGCAGACGAGATCCAGGAGGGAATCCATCGATAGGAGTTTCTGTTTATGTTTACTTTAATCTTTAACCAACTGCTCAAAATGCTTTTCATCATGCTTCTTGCCTATTTTTGTTATAAAATCGGATTGATCACTCAGGAGGGAAACCGGACGCTGTCTAATCTTCTTTTGATGGTTGTCAATCCCTGCCTGATCATTACCGTTTACCAGACACCTTATGACCCGGCTCTGATCCGCGGACTTATGATCTCGTTTGCAGCTGCGGCTGCAGCCCATATCCTCGGGATCCTCATGGCACATTTTCTGATCCCTGCCGGCAAAAATCCGGAATATGCGATCGAACGGATCGCCGCAGTCTATTCCAACTGCGGATTTATCGGAATCCCTTTGATCAACAGTGTATTGGGAAGCGACGGCGTCTTTTATTTAACCGCTTATATGACTGTTTTTAATATCCTCACATGGACACACAGCCTGATTCTGCTCAATGGGAGTTTTTCTTTCAGACGTCTGCGTCAGGGACTACTCTCGCCCATGATGATCGGTGTCGTGATCGCAGTTGTACTCTATTTTGCCCGGATCCAGCTTCCCTCTGTCCTGCTGGATTCGATGAACTACATTGCCGATATGAATACGCCTCTGGCTATGATCATCGCAGGAGTATCTGTCGCACAGACCGATCCGAAAAAGATTTTTACCAAACTGCATGTTTACTGGACCACGATTTTAAAGCTGATCCTCATTCCATTTGCGGTTCTTCTGCTTTTGGCTGCGTTCCGGACCGAACACGATATCGCATATACAACGCTGATCGCAGCGGCATGCCCGACCGGCGCAACTTTGACGATGATGGCGATCCAGTTTAACAAAAACTATCAATACGCTTCCGAAATTTTTGCGTTTACAACGGTTTGTTCTATTGCCACGATCCCATTCATGACATTTCTGGCAGGATTTTTCTTCTGAATTTACCGTTACAGAATCGCTGCAGTACAAAAATGACCGGGAAATCATTCCCAGCCATTTTTCTATTCTCTTTCGTTCCATTTCCTGTAAATGCCCTCCAGGGCATCTACCACGCCATCGATCCCCATCAGACTTGCATTAAACAACATCTGATGCGCTTCAATACTTCCCCAATCCCGATCCGTATGTTCTTCATAATATGCTTTTCTCGTCTTATCTATCTTCTTGATCTTATCCCAAGCCTGCCGTTCCGTCAGATCGTACAGTTTCATGATCCGACGGATCCGGTCTTCTTTATATGCATATACAAATGCATTGATGCAGTTTGAATAATCTCCCAGCACATAATCCGCACATCTTCCCACAAAAATGCAGGAGCTTCTGTTTGCCAGTTTTTGGATGATCTGTGTCTGCATTACATAGACTTTGTCACTCAGCGGCTCTTCAAATTCTGATTCATTCATAAACATCAGATAGTCTCCGGATCCGAGAATCGCAGAGGACATATATCTGCCCAAAATAGATTCATCCACTTTCTCTGCTTCTTCCGGAGTAATCTTAAGTTCTTTTGCCGCCATCCGAATCAGATTGTGATCATAGAGCGGAATGGAAAGCCGCTCTGCAAGACGGTTTCCGATCTCATGTCCGCCGCTTCCAAACTGTCGCCCGATCGTGATAATAATGTTTTCTGTCATCCAAATCACTCCTCTCAATCTATGGATCCGTTTTTATATACCGATTATACCGTATTTTACAGAAAACAAAAAGGGTTTTCTTCTAATTATCGGAAAATTCTTTCCCGAAATTTCTCGTAAAGAGCGTTTCGTCTTCCAAAAGCGCTTCAACGGTATCAAATCCCAATTCTTTCATCAACTGCATCACATATGGATTCTCAAGCGGCGTCTTCACCTTTGCCGCATTTCCATACTCATTCACATACTCTGTCCCCTGCTTTGCCGAAAGCATCGCTTTCGGTCCGCCCACACATCCTCCTTTACATCCCATGCCCTCAAGAAAGTTCGCATCGGAATCTCCCTTTCGGAATCGTTCGAGAAGTTTTCTGCAGTCGGAAACACCGTCTGCCTGCTCCGCTTTCACCTGAATGCTTTTCCCATCGCTTCTCAACTGACGTACCGTTTTGGTAACTGCTTCACTCACCCCGCCCGTCCTCGCATAGATTCTTCCTGCTCTTGAAGAATGGTCGCGTCCCCTTTCGGGAAGTGTTTTCGGATCGATCTTTGCTGCTTCAAACAGGTCGTTCACTTCCTGAAATGTCAGCACATAATCCACCGCATCGGCAACATCTGCCTCTCTTGCCTCCGCCTTTTTCGCCAGACACGGACCAATAAAGACAGTCAGAGCTTCCGGATGCAGCCGCTTCACGACACGACCGGCAGCGATCATCGGAGAAACCGCGCCAGGTACATGATCCATCCATTTCTCTTTCCTCAACATAGAGATCCAGATTGGACAGCAGCAGCTTGTCATTTGAAAATCCCCTGCTTTTCTGACATGCCTGTCAAACTCCAATGCTTCTTTCATCGTCAGTATGTCCGCAAAAAGTGCAACTTCCACCATCCCGTCAAATCCGAGGATCCGAAATGCACTCCGCAATTTTCCCGGAGTGACCTCTTTTCCGAACTGCCCCATAAACGCAGGCGCCGCCAATATATACGCTTCCCCCTTTTTCTTCCGCAGCGCCATCATCACTGCCAGCAGATCGCGGCTTCCCTGCAATTTTTCCGGTTTGCAGGAATGAATGCATCCACCGCACCCGGTACATTTTCCTGTATCAATAGAAACTTTTCCGTTTTCTTCTTCCTTTATCGCTTCAAACAAACAACTTTGAATGCATTTTCTTTTTATCTCTTCCTCACAATTTTGAAATTGATTCGTTTGAAAAACCGGTGCATAATTTTTCGGATGAAGAAGACAATCCAGATGGAGCGGATCGTATTCCGGCGGAAGCGGTTCCCGCAGATCTATTTTCTGCTGCAAAATATCCCGATACAGTTCGTCAAAACTTTTTCTTTCCATAAAAAATCCCTCATTTCGCCGATACATTTTTTTCAAAAGTATTGACAAAATGAGAGATTCTTATTCCGTGCTCCGAATCTCACAGACAAAAAGGCAATTTTTTTCTACTCTGAATTTCACTTCCCATTTTCCGTACCGCATCCCATAAGTCCGGGCCGGATCCTTTTGATAAGATGGACGCGGGTCCTGTTCCAACACTTCACAAAGCTCGCGATAAGTAGTTTCGGAAATCATTGCTCTCAAATGTTCCGGAACGATCACCTCCAACCGGTACTCTTTTGTGGATTCTGTAAAACCTCCCAACGCCTCCGGATGGCTGTCCACATAAGGAAGATACGGTTTGACGTCATAGATCGGAGTTCCGTCCATCAGATCCGCCCCGCTTACATACAAAGCCGGAGCATCCTCCCCGTCCAGATCTATATGGTCCAGCCTGACACAGGAAAGCCCGATGGAGTTGGGACGGAACGGAGAGCGTGTCGCAAACACACCCATCCGTATATTTCCACCAAGCCTAGGCGGACGTACTGTCGGAGACCAGCTGTCCCTCACTGATTCCGAGAACTGCCATAACAACCAGAAATGAGAGTACATTTCCATTCCACGCACAGCTTCGCGGCTTCGGTATTCCGGCTCAAATACGATCTTTGCCGTCGTATCCGCCAGACCACTCTGCCGTGGGATTCCAAATTTTTCTTTAAAATCATTTTGTATATATGCGATCGGTCGTATCGTATGTTCAAATTCCATTTTGCTTTCTCGCATTTCTAAAGATTTATTTTTATTTCTTTTAATATTTATTTATTTTAAAATCAACTATTTCCCGTCCGTTTATTATATAAGAACATGATCACTGCCATGGAACAGATGATCACATAACCGATCCAGCTGAACTGATCCGGCATCTGTCCGAACACAACGATCGCAAGGATCGCGGAGAAAATGATCTGTGAGTAATCATAGACGGAAATCTCTTTTGCCGGCGCGTGGAAATATGCCGCTGTGATACTGAACTGTCCGCCTGCTGCCGACAAGCCCGCAAGCAACAGATATAAAAGCTGCATCCCTGTCATCGGATGATAATCGAAGATCAAAAACGGCAATGTTACGATACAGGAAAAAGCAGAGAATACAAAGACGACAAACGGTCCTTTCTCACCTTTCTGTCCGAGTACGCGCACATAAGTGTAAGCGATCCCGGCTCCCAGACCGCCCAACAATCCGACGAGTGCCGCCGGAGAGGAAAAGATACCAGCCGTCGGTTTGATGATCAACAGACTTCCGAGAAACGCCCCTGCAACGATCAGCGCCTGTGGCAGCCGTACTTTTTCTTTCAGGATCAGATAACTGAAGATGATCGCAAAAAACGGAGACATTTTGTTGAGCATCGACGCATCCGACAGGATCATATGATCTACCGCGTAAAAATTGCACAGCACACCAAGTGTTCCTGCTGTCGCTCGTGCCAGAAGATATTTGACATTCTCTTTCTTTCCGGAAAACCATACCTTTTCTTTTGCAAGAATGATCCCTGCAAATACAAGCGCCACCAGATTTCTGAAAAAGCTTTTCTGGATTGCCGGCAGATCTCCGGAAAGTCTTACAAACATCGACATCAGCGCAAAGCAAAATGCTGACAGGATAATGTATATGATTCCGATATATTTCTGTTTCTTTTTCATGATAGTCTTGATATCCTCCTCCAAAATATATCAAATTCCGTGTATTCCGGCAAATAAATATCCGCCAGTTTCCATATTTTTGCCAGATCACGGTCATTTGCCTTGTCGTATACCGCCACGGTTCGAAATCCCGCCCTCTTTGCAGTCTGAATCGCATACAGCGCGTCTTCAAACACCAGAATTTCCGACGGATCCAGATCCATCTGCAGTGCGGCTGCCAAAAACACATCGGGATGATTTTTATCGGTTCCCATTTCCAGACAAGTCAGGATTCCCTCAAACCAGCTTAAAATCCCCAGACGGCTAAGTGCCGACCTCACATTCGTTTTATCTCCGGAAGTCGCAAGCATCATCGGAAGCGATAATTCCCGAAATCTTTCCAAATATTCCCGGACGCCCTCTTTCAGCGGAACTTTCTTTTCGTAAAATCCCCGCACCTCCCGATTTAACCCCTCTATCACTTCTTCTACCGTCTGATCCAGCCCGTATTGTGTCTTCAGATACGCTGCCCCCTGACGGACTCCCATCGTATACAATATATCCCTCAGCCCTTTTTCCGCAGATTTCCCCTGTGCCCGAAGATATAGTTCCCCAAGGTTCTCCCATACCGGCATCGAATTCAAAAGCGTGCCGTCCACATCAAAAATGATTCCCTTTATCATTCCTCTATCCTCTTATTTTTTTCAATAAATCCGCCAGCTCCATGATTTCCTCTTTTGTCGTCGCCCAGCTCGTCGCAAAACGCACGACCGTATGTTTCTCATCTAATTTCTCCCAAAAACTAAATGCCACATGTGGTTTCAGCGCCTCCATCTGTTCATTTTCCAATACAACAAACTGCTGGTTAGTCGGTGATTCCAGATAGAACGGCAGTTCATTTTCCCGCAGGACTTCTTTTAACAACGCAGCCGTTTCGATCGCACGGCGGCTGATCTTCCAATAAAGCTCATCGGTAAACAATGTATCAAACTGCAGACCTAACAGCCACCCTTTCGCCAGAAGCGCGCCCCTCTGTTTGACCAGCGTCAGAAAATGTCTCGGCGCATTTCGTTTTGTAAATACAACCGCCTCTCCAAACATTGCGCCTACCTTTGTTCCGCCGATATAAAAAACGTCGCACAGTTTTGCCAATACCGGAAGCGTCACATCCGTCTGCTTCGCTGCCAATCCATAGCCAAGCCGTGCTCCGTCCGCATATAAGACCATATCATACTCGCGGCAGATCTCCGAGAGTTCTTCCAATTCCGATTTTGTATACAATGTACCATATTCTGTCGGATGGGAAATATAGACCATCCCCGGATACACCATATGCTCCCGGTTCTGATCTGCATAGAACTGTTCTGCATATGCCCGTACTTCCCCCGGATCCAATTTTCCGTTATGAGACGGGCAAGTCAGCACCTTGTGTCCGGTGCACTCGATCGCTCCCGCTTCGTGTGTATTTACATGACCGCTCTGTGCTGCGATCACTCCGGCATATGCGGGAAGCATTGTGCCGATCACCGCAGCATTCGTCTGGGTACCGCCGACAAGAAAATAAATCTCTGCCTCCGGACATGCACAAGCTGTTCTTATCTTTTCTTTTGCCTGTTCACAATAAAGATCACTTCCATATCCGGGCATCGTTTCTCCATTGGCGGCAAGAAGCCGTTCTAAGATCCGCACATGTGCGCCTTTTGTATAATCACTTTCAAATGACAACATTTTTCTCACTCCTTATCTGTCCAAAGCAAACACTTTTAAACCAGTATTAAAAGTGTTCGCTTTTGGTATCCACTGTCTTTCAAAAATTCCCCTTGTCCGCCGGATCGCTTTTCCGGTCCAAACAAGGGGATTCTTGAATATCATACATTTATTTCAGGAAATTCTCTATGATCACAGACTCTGCTTCCTCCTCGGAAAGCCCAAACGTCCGCAGCTTGATCAGCTGTTCGTCATTGATCCGTCCGATCGCCGCTTCATGCACGATCTGGGCATCCACATGCTTCGCGTTGATCTCCGGAATAGAACTGATCTCTGCCTGATCCATGATGATCGAATCACACTGTACATGCGCATGACACGGATTCTCACCGATCGCTCTCGGGTGAAATACCTGCACAGACGTTCCTTTTGCGACCGAACGGGAAATAATACGCGCAGAACTATTCTCACCTTTCAGCACGACATCCATATTAGAAACGGCGCTCTGTGCTTCATGAGTCATAAGCTTCTCTGTCACATTTAATTTCGCATTCTCCGCCAGCTCGATATAATTCTCCCGCTTTGTAGAATCGACACCTTTGATCTGCGTTGTCTCCAGCGTAAACACAGAACCCTCCCCGACATAAATCTTTGTCACGGGATTCAATACTTTTTTCCCTGTTCCGTTTCCGTCTGCATAGTGATTTTCCACATATTTTACATTTGCATTCTTTCCAACGTGAAACGTATGGATTCCGTCGTGTCTCGTCTCACTGCATCCCTCTCCGTGGATGCCGCATCCTGCCACGATCGTCACGTCTGCGCCGTCCTCGATATAAAAATCATTGTATACGACGTCCACTCCTGCTTCCGTCATCACAACCGGAATGTGTACCTGTTCGTTCTTCGCTTCTCCGCTGATATGGATGTCGATCCCCGGCTGATCCTCTTTCTTTACGATCTGAATATGCCGGCTGTCTCCATGACAGACTGCCATGCCGTTCAGCCGCAGATTATAAGCGCCCTCCTGTTTAAATCCATAGGAGTCGATCACATTCAGCACATCATTCGTCACATTATTCAGCTCCACAAAGATCGCCCCCTTTCTGCTGTCTGCATACACAGTTTTCCACTTCCGTACCAAAAAGCTGCGGCATGATCTCTTCTGCTTTTCCGATCGATTCGATCTGTCCGTCTGAGATCACCATGATCCGATCCGCCATCCGGATGATCCTCTCCTGATGGGAGATCAGGATCAGACTCTCTTTCTTTTCCTTATGGATCTGCTCAAATCTCTTTACAAGCATCGAAAAACTCCAAAGATCGATCCCTGCCTCCGGCTCATCAAAAATACAGATCGCATGATGCGCAGCCAATACGGTTGCGATCTCGATCCGTTTCATCTCTCCGCCGGAAAGTGTCGCATCCGCTTCACGGTCGATATATTCTCTCGCACAAAGTCCGACGCTGCTTAAAAGATTACAGCACTCGTCCTCCGAAAGCGTCCGACCGGCCGCCAGATGCAGAAGCCGTCTGACTGTCATTCCTTTAAAACGCGGCGGCTGCTGGAATGCAAATCCCATCCCCGCTTTGGCGCGCTCGTCGATCGAAAATCCGGTAATATCTTTTCCGTCCAGCTTGATCGTTCCGCCTGTCTGCGTATAAATTCCCATCAGAAGTTTGGCGAGTGTCGATTTTCCGCCGCCGTTCGGTCCGGTGATGACAAGCATCTCTCCATCCTCAACCGAAAAGCTGATATCCGAAAGAATCTCCGACTGCCGTCCCTCTTCGTGGATGTCATATGATAAATGTTCAACCTCTAACATCATTCGTTCCTTCCTTTTCCCGGCATCAGACCGTCCGGTTTTCATGCCGTCATTGTGCAATGGCCGCAGCAACAGTATACAGGGGACAACACATCGTATTGTCCCCTGTCCGCCAACCATACTATATAAAACTGTAATACCAGAGCCGGATTTTGTCAACCGTCAGAGAAGATTTTTCTCTCCTATCCACTTTTTCTTCTATTCTTATACCAGCTCCGCGATCCGCGACACCCCGACATAGATCTCCGATATTTTATACCACGTCCGGAAATCAACCGTCCCTGTCTGCGGCAGTCCGAACACCTCCTGAAATGTCCGGACTGCCTCCGCCGTCGCCGGTCCGTAAATTCCGTCCGCCTGGATCTTCGGGATCGCCGGGTAAGCTCCAGCGATCACATTGAGCTGTTCCTGCATCTGAAGCACTTTCTGACCGCTGGAACCATTTTCCAGTGTATATCCCGGCCACGAAGACGGAATCCCCGAGATTTCCGGCGCAGTGTTGATGTACATATTGTCCCCGTAAAAGTACCGCAGGATCTCGATCGCCGAATATCCCTGATCGCCGAGGCTCTTCGCCCCCCATTGCGTCATCCATCCCGGACACTGGACGCGGCTGCCGTCACAGTACTGGGTCAGGATCGGCTGCCGCACATTCGGACGTGAGAGATAATTTCCGTAAAGTTCATCTACCACTTCCGAGATCGTATCATAGATGTTCCGCTCCGGAATCCACTTATGGTCAAATGCGGTGGATGATGTTATGGTGAAATCATACCCTTTGTTCCGATACCACTCCGTATAGACCCGGTTCAGCGTAAATGACATGATCGCCAGCACATTTGCCCGGATCGCATCCTTGGACCAAGTCGCATAAATCTCACTGGACGCCACATTTTTGATGTAATCTTTATATTTCACATAATAATTCTGCGCTGTCGAATCCCGCGGCGAGCCGTCATGTACCACGATATATTCCGGGATCACGACCCGGCTCAGTACGATCTCCCCGGATTCGTTCATCGGCTTGATCTCATCCTCCGCGATCTTCGGCGGATATTCGCCGTAGAGCGTATGTGCCGGAATCACAAAGACCTGTTCCTGTGTCTCCGGAACGACCGGACGCAGCCGGATATTCTGCAGAGCCGTCACTTCCGGCAGCAGTTCTGTTCCCGCGATGCTGACCGGTTCAAATCCGGGCGCGCTGATATTCAGCGTGTACTCCGAATATGGCTGAATCACATTTTCCGGATCCAGACTATATTCCAACGGCGGCGTCGAAAGTTCCACCGATTCTGTCATTCCGGATCGGTCTGTTCTCACTTCCTCCAGCGTATTCTCCGGCACACCGGTATAAGAAATCGAGATCAGTGCATCCTCCACCGGATAAGCCGTGATCTCTGATGTAACGGAAATTTTCAGCTTTCCTTTATCTACCGCATTCTCCCCCGTCGGCATCTCGCTTTCCGTCTGCATTGCCCGCAGTATATTTCTTCTCATCTATCATGATCCTCTGAGAAATCTTTTCCTTTATTGTATGTGAAAACAGAAAAAAAGTGCGGATCATGAAAAGATCCGCACAATATCGTTGTACATCACAACAACCATCAATACCATCAGCAGGGCAAATCCCGCAAAATGCACCATTCCCTCTTTTTCCGGAGGAATCCGCTTTCCTCGCACTGCTTCCACGATCAGAAACGCAAGTCTTCCGCCGTCCAAAGCCGGTATCGGAAGCAGATTCATGATCCCCAGGTTCGCCGTTATGAGGATGCAGATATTCATCAGATTCAAGATCACCACTTCAATCCCGCCCGGAAGTGAATTCTTATATGCATCATCCACCACGGTGACGATTCCCACCGGTCCGGACATCTGTTGGATCCCAACTTGCCCGGTCACGAGCATTTTGAGACATTCAAATGTATAATCCACCCAATACTTTAACGTATAAGCGCCATACTGTACCGCGCCGATGATCCCGGTCTGCGTCCGTTTCGACGGACCGTTAAACCCGAGCATCGGATAGGGATCTCCCTCCAACTGCCGCGGAGCAAGTGTGACCGTTGTCTCTTTCCCGTCCCGCAGATAAGTGATCTCTGTCGCTTCACCTTTCTGGTTCGTCAGGTTATAGAGACTGACCTCATCCCAGAGATGCACCTTTTCTCCGTTCACTTCCGTGATCACGTCCCCGCTTTGGATTCCCTGTTCCTTTGCCGCATATCCGTCTCTTACCCCGGTTATGACCGGAGCCGCATATCCGATCCACCCGACCATGATCACACAGAGCAGCCATCCGAGGATCAGATTGAACAGTGGTCCCGCAGCGATCACTGACATTCTCGCCCAGACCGATTTACTGTTAAAGCTTCCCTCCGACATATCATCGGCATCGTCTTCCCCCATCATACAAGCCCCGCCGAACGGCAGCAGTTTCAAAGAAAACTTCGTTCCGCCGATCACTTTTCCGAACAACGTAGGTCCCAATCCAAGTGAAAATTCATCCACGCGGATCTTATTTGCTTTCGCCAGAGAAAAATGTCCCAGCTCATGAATGATAATGATCAAGCTAAACAGCAAAATTGCCAATACAATACCCATGCATCTACCACCTTTTAATTATGATCCCCCCGGATCTGTTTCTTTCCGTCTATATACGCGTAAACTTCCGCTTCCGTTTCCAGAATCTGTTCCACCGTCGGTTTCTCGATCACCCGATGCCGCCGCATACATTCTTCGATCAGTTCCGGAATCTGCAGATAACCGATCTTCCTGTCTAAAAATAATGCCACTGCTTTTTCATTAGCCGCATTTAAAACAGTCGGAAGCGATCCGCCGGTCCGTCCGGCTTCGTATGCCAGTTTCAATCCGTAAAATGTATCCATATCCGGCTTTTCAAATGTGATCTGCGCCAGCGTCTCAAAATCCAGTCGGTCTCCCGGCAAATATCTTCGCTCCGGATAATACAACGCGTATTGGATCGGCAGTTTCATATCCGGCGTTCCGAGCTGTGCGATCACTGCGCCGTCTTCATATTCCACCATGGAATGAATGATACTCTGCGGCTGCACGACAACCTGTACCTGATCCACGCTCACATCGAACAGCCATTTCGCTTCGATCACTTCCAGTCCCTTGTTGATCATAGTCGAGGAGTCGATCGTGATCTTACGTCCCATCTCCCAGTTCGGATGCTTCAATGCATCTTCCACTTGGATCTTTGTCAGCTCTTCCCGTTTCTTTCCCCGGAACGGTCCGCCGGATGCTGTCAGAAGGATCTTGTGAAGCGCCTCCCTCTGTCCGCCCTGCAATGACTGAAAGATCGCGCTGTGCTCGCTGTCCACCGGCAGGATCGACACGCCGTATTCTTTTGCCAGTGGCATGATCAGATGTCCGGCTGTCACAAGTGTTTCTTTGTTTGCCAGCGCAATATCTTTCCCCGCCTTGATTGCCTCGATCGTCGGACGGATTCCGATCATTCCCACGATCGCCGTCACAAGGATCTCACTCTCCTGGGCGGCTGCCACTTCCAAAAGTCCATCCATTCCGGATACGATCCGGACATCCAGGTCTTTTACCCGGCTTTTTAACTCTGCCGCTTTTTCTTCCGACCAGACAGCCGCAAGCGGAATATGAAATTCCCGGATCTGCTCTTCTAAAAGCGCGATATTGTTTCCCGCTGCCGCCGCCGTAACTTCAATATCTCCATTTTCCCGTACCACTTCCAATGTCTGTGTGCCAATGGAACCGGTAGATCCCAAAATTGCTATCTTTTTCATTCTGCCCACATCGCTTTCTATATGATTCTATAATAATACTGCCAGATAGAAAATAATCGGCGCCGTAAAGATCACGCTGTCAAACCGGTCCAAAATCCCGCCGTGTCCCGGGATCAGTTTTCCGTAATCTTTGATATTGTAGTTTCGTTTGATCGCAGACGCCGCCAGATCCCCGATCTGAGAGATCGCTCCGCCCGCTGCGCCGATCACCGCAAACTCTGCAACGCTCACGCCTGCGCTTCCCCAATGATTGATCGCCAGTGCGTAGAGGATCCCGATCAGCGCCGCGCCGACGATCCCGCCGATTCCGCCCTCCACGGATTTCTTCGGACTCAGAACCGGAGCCATCTTATGCTTTCCGATCAGCATACCGACACAGTAGGCGCAGGTATCACATCCCCATGCACAGATAAATACGAGCCATACCGTAAAGATCCCGCCCGGAAGCACACGGATCTGATAAATATAAGAGAGCATCACTGCCACATAGAAAAATCCGAAAAATGCAGCCACGATCTGACTCGGATGATATTTCGGATACCGAAACACCATTGCCGCCATCAGACAGATCAAAAACGCCATATAAAGCGCCATAAACCAATTCAGGGATTCTCCAAGAAGTTTGCCGCCCTGCTTCCAGTATACCAAAGCATAATAGAGCAGTACGAAAATATTTCCAAGCACCATCAGCGCCGTATGTTCCATCTTGAACACCTTGTAAAGCTCCCGAAGACCGATCAGGCTGATCGCAGCCAGCACGCCCAACAATACAAGATCTCCCGCCGTCAGCGCCGCAAATGCGATGATGACCAAAAGGATTCCGCTTATTAATCTGGTCTTAAACATCCTGCTCCTCCTTGATTCCACCGAAACGTCTGTCTCTGCTATTATACTGCTCGATCGCCTTGATTAATTCCTCTTTCGTAAAATCCGGCCACGGAACGTCCGTAAAATAAAATTCCGAATAAGCCAGCTGCCAGAGCAGATAGTTGGACAATCTGAGTTCTCCGCTTGTGCGGATCAAAAGATCCGGATCCGGGATCTCCGCAGTATCCAGATAAGATGCATACAGCTTCTCGTCGATCTCCTCCGGTTTTAACTTCCCGTCCACACAGTCCGCCGCCATCCGGCGCATTGCACGCACCATCTCATCCCGGCTTCCATAGTTGAGCGCGATCGTAAAATTCAATCCGCCGTTGTTCCTGCTCGCCTCTTCCAGTTCATGGATCCGGTTTTTGATATCGTCGTCGAGTGGAGTCATATCACCGATCACCCGGATCTTCATATCGTTCTTCTCCGCGGTCTTCAGACAAGTTTTCATATAGTTTCGAAGCAGCTTCATCAACGCATCGACTTCCGACTTCGGGCGGTTCCAGTTCTCCGTGGAAAATGCATACACAGTCAGATATTTGATTCCCATGCGCCATGCTTCCTCACAGATCCGTTCCACATTCTTGCTTCCCTGAGCATGTCCGTAATTACGCGGCATCCCTTTCGCTTTCGCCCAGCGCCCATTGCCGTCCAATATGATTGCAATATGCTGAGGTACATTCATCTTCTCTTCCTCCATTTCCATATGAAAAATCCATATAAAAGTTCATCCAATGAGCAAACAAAGAGGGACTGCAAAAAAGCCCCTCTCTTTGTCCCTTATTAAACCGTCATAACCTCTTTTGTCTTCTCGTCTACTGCCTTGTCCACTTCTTTGACATACTTATCTGTCATCTTCTGAAGCTCGTCTTCCAGATCTTTGATCTCGTCCTCGGAAATGTCTCCGCCTTTCAGCTTCTTAAATGCATCGTTTCCGTCTCTGCGGATATTGCGGATCGCAACTTTCGCTGCCTCGCCTTTTTTCTTTACATCTTTCGCCAGTTCTTTTCTTCGTTCCTCTGTCAGTTCCGGAAAGATCAGACGGATCGTAGAGCCGTCGTTCGTCGGATTGATCCCGAGTTCGGAGGTCATGATCGCTTTCTCAAGCACTTTCAGCATACTCTTCTCCCATGGCTGGATCTGGATCATACGCGCCTCCGGAACCGATACGTTCGCTACCTGCTGGATCGGAGTCGGCGTTCCGTAGTAATCTACAAGGATCTTATCGAGTACATGCGGGTTCGCACGTCCTGCACGGATCGCTGCCAGCTCGCTGTGAAGGCTGTGCATTGATTTTGTCATCTTCTCGTCATATACTTTTAATTTTTCATTCATCTTCTCATATCCTCCTATACAGTTACTTTTGTTCCGGTAAATGTACCGCTCATTGTCTCAACAATGCTGTTCTCTTCATTCAGACCGAATACAAGCATCGGCATCCGGTTCTCCATGCAGAGGATCGACGCGGTCAGATCCACTGCCGCAAGCTTCTGGTCGATCACTTCCTGAATGGAAATCTCATCATACTTTTTTGCCTCCGGGTTCACTTTCGGATCGCTGTCATAAATTCCGTCGATCGCTTTCGCAAGCAGCATCGCGTCCGCCTCGATCTCAATCGCACGAAGTACCGCTCCTGTATCTGTTGAAAAATACGGATGTCCGGTTCCGCCTGCGAAAAAGATCACTTTGCCCTCTTCCAACGCTGCCACTGCCGCATCCTTGGAAAACAAAGTCGTAAATGCGCCGCATGCAAACGGTGTGAAGATCTCGGTCTTCATGCCGACATAACGGAAAATATCGGAAACATAAATGCAGTTCATCACGGTTGCAAGCATTCCGATCTGGTCTGCCTTTGTCCGGTCGATCGTCTCGCTCGTACGTCCTCTCCAGAAGTTGCCGCCGCCTGTCACGATCGCTACCTGAATGCCGCTGTCGGCAAGCTGTTTGACCTGCCTGGCAACACCGATACAGGTTGCCTCGTCAAATCCTGTCTTTTTATCTCCTGCAAGCGCTTCTCCACTTAATTTCAGCAATACTCTTTTCATATCTTTTAGCTCCTTCATGTGTTGTCTTAAATGGTGCACATTCTAAAAGGAAGTATAACATAACTTTTCCATTTTGTCATGTACATATCCTGCATCTCTTTCATCCGTGATCGTCGTGAGGACATCCCCCGCCATCAGCTTTGTTTTGCCCCGCGGGATCATCTCTTTTCCGTTCCGCTCCAATGCGATCAAAAGGCAATTGTCCGGCCAGGTGATCTCCTGTACGCATCGCTCCTCCAATACCGAACCGTTCATGATCGTAAATGTATTCAATACTTTCTGGCCTCCGGCTTTCTTCTCATTTCCTCCGACAGCTTTTGATTTCTGCGCTGTCAGGATCCGCTCCAGCAGACTCTCATAGATCGGAGCCGACCGAAGAAGCGTCGCCACGATGTATGCCGTCACCGAAACGATACTAAGAGACAGCATCTGGCTGACGGAGCCCGACATTTCAAATAAAAGCACGATCCCGGTGAGCGGAGCTCTCACGATCGCCGTAAAAAATCCCGCCATCGCAAGCAGAACAAAATTATTGATATATTGCTGCGGCAATCCGAACCACTGCGTTCCGATCATTGCAAATGCGCCGCCGATCATCGCTCCCAATATCAAAAGCGGAAAGAAAATTCCGCCCGGCGCGCCGGATCCGAAACTGACTGCCGAAAATACGAATTTCACAACCAGCACAAGAAGTACCGTTTTCAATACCATTTCCCCATCAGTCAGCGAAACGATCAGTTCATGTCCGCTGCCCAATACTTCCGGCATGCAAAGTCCCAGCACACCGGCCGTCAGAAACGCGATCAGAAGCCGTCCGGTCTCATCCAGACATTTCGGTTTCTTATAAAGTTCCTGAACTTTCAGCATTGCCCAGTTGTAGAAAACACCCGCGACGCCGACGATCACACCGAGTAAAAGCAACAGTCCGTAATAACGCTGTGGAAGAAATTCATCCAGCCGGAATGCGAATACCGGATCCAGACCGATAATATAGGAAGAAATAAAATCCGCCGTCACCGAAGCCGTCATGACCGAGATCAGGATCGACACGGAAAATCCTTTATGGATCTCCTCGATCGCGAACATCACACCGGCAAGCGGCGCATGAAACGCCGCCGCCAGCCCTGCGCTTGCTCCGCATGTCATCAGATAACGTTCTTCAGTCTTCCCACGATCCAGGATCCTTGAGATCCCCTGCCCGGTCATCGCACCAAGCTGGATCGACGGACCCTCCCGTCCCAGTGACAAGCCGCCGAACAGGCACAAAAAACCGCCGATAAATTTCGCCGGAAGCACTTTTTTCCAGTTCTGCCGCAGCTTTCCGGTCACTTCTCCCTCCACCTGCGGGATTCCGCTTCCCGAGATCATCGGTTCCCATTTCACCAACTTTCCGACGACCACCGCCAGCAAGACCAAAACCAGAAACCATCCGGCGATCCAAATCGGTCTTCCTTTTATATAGGATAAAATCGCATGCAGCCAGTCGCCCGCATAGCTTAATGCCACCCGGTACAAAAGCACGATCAGCCCGCCTACGATACCGACTAACAGTCCCTCCCCGATCAAAATGACCGGAAATCGCTGCGCGCGGCGAATCGTATGGGATGTATTCTTTTTCATATCCGCCATTTCATGTTCACTCTCTTTCCTTTACATATCATTCCTTATATACTTCATTCCTTTCTGATTTAACATACACCACCACACGCAGTTCTGTCAATGCGCCGCCCTTTTAATGAATGATCCATGAATTGTATTTTCTTTCGTATTTTCATTGACAATCCCGCATTCCTGTTTTATGATAATAATGTTTTCGCACTTTAAACAGCTAAAATTTTACAGTATGAAGTTTATGAGGAGGATCCTATTATGATTATCGTATTAAAACCTCGCACCACGGAAGAAAACATTATCCGTGTAGAAAATATGATCAAACGTCACGGATTGGACACCCATACCGTGCGCGGAGCCGAGATGACGATCATCGGATGTATCGGCGATACCACATCCGTTGATTCCAAACTATTTGAAGTCGATACATGCGTCGACAAGGTCATGCATGTACAGGAACCATACAAGCTTGCAAACCGCGCATTTCATCCGGAAGATTCCGTGATCGACGTCTCCGGCGTCAAGATCGGCGGCGGACACATGGGTGTGATCGCCGGTCCCTGCTCCGTTGAGTCTTTTGATCAGGTTCTTGAAATCGCCAAAGCCGCAAAAGCCTCCGGCGCAAACCTGCTGCGCGGCGGTGCGTTCAAGCCGCGTACAAGCCCGTACTCTTTTCAGGGGCTCGGTCTGGAGGGACTGGATATTCTCTGCAAAGTCAGGGAAGAAGTCGGACTTCCGATCGTAACGGAACTGATGTCCCCGGATTATCTGGATGTATTTGAAGAAAAAGTCGATCTGATCCAGATCGGCGCGCGCAACATGCAGAACTTCGATCTGTTAAAACAACTCGGAAAGGTAAAGCGCCCGATCCTTTTAAAACGGAGTCTCAACGCCACCTACGAAGAATGGATCATGTCCGCCGAGTATATCATGGCTTCCGGCAATGAGAACGTCATTCTCTGCGAACGCGGGATCCGTACTTTTGAAACATTCACACGGAACACCCTGGATCTCCAGAGCATTCCGGTGCTGAACAATAAGACGCATCTTCCGGTAGTCATCGACCCAAGCCACGCCGGCGGAAAATGGTGGCTCGTAGAACCGATGGCAAAAGCCGCAGTCGCAGCCGGAGCAGATGGTCTGATGATCGAAGTCCACAACAATCCGGAATGCGCGCTCTGCGACGGAGCACAGTCTCTGAAACCGGAGAAATTTGACGCACTGTTAAAACAGATCCGCCAGATCGCGGAAGTCGTCGGCAAACAGATCTGATCCCGGAATACCGCTCCCGATCCGCAAGTGTAATTATTTAAGGATACGGGATCAAAAAAGGAGAACGCCCTATGAAATTAACCGTTCATTTAGAGAAAAACAGCTATCCGATTTACATCGGATCCAATATTTTAAGACAGGCAGACCACTATATTTCAGAAGTATTTTCCGGAAAAAAGATTTTCATCATCTCCGATGACAACGTATTTCCGCTGTATGGAGAAACACTCCTTCATGCACTTTCCGAATATGAATGTCATTCCCTTGTCCTGCCGCACGGCGAACCGACCAAAAGTTTTGATTCGCTTCCGAAGATCTACGAAGCGATGCTTCAGGCAAAAATTTCCCGCAGCGATCTCGTCATCGCACTGGGCGGCGGCGTGATCGGCGATCTTGCCGGATTTGCCGCGTCCAGTTTCCTGCGCGGGATCAAACTTGTACAGATCCCGACCTCGCTTCTCGCTCAGGTGGATTCCTCGGTGGGCGGAAAAGTCGCGGTGGATCTTCCCCAGGGCAAAAATCTGGTCGGCGCATTTTACCATCCGCGCCTTGTCCTGATCGACCCGGAAGTATTGAATACGCTTCCGAAGCGTTATATCACTGACGGAATGGGGGAAGTGATCAAATACGGCTGTATCAAAGACGCTGCGCTTTTTCATACGCTGAAATGCTGCGGTTCTTTTGAAGCATTGAAACCGGAACTCTCTTCCGTCATCGCCCGTTGTGTCGACATCAAACGGCTCGTGGTGGAACAGGATCAATTTGACACCGGCGAGCGGATGCTTTTAAATTTCGGGCACACACTGGCCCATACGATCGAACAATACTATCATTATGAAAGAGAAAGCCACGGGGAAGCCGTGGCGATCGGTATGTATCAGATCACCCGCATTGCGGAAACACTCGGTCTGACATCCCCCGGCTGTGCAGAAGAGATCAAGGCAGTGCTCACCGCATATGGTCTTCCCCACGTATCCGGTCTTCCGATCGAAGATCTGACGACCGCCATCAAGCTGGACAAAAAGAACCTGAACAACCGTCTGAATCTGGTTCTGCTCCACACGATCGGAGACAGCTATATCCATCCCTCCGACGTTGGATTTTTCCAAAATGCCGGAACTGTCTGAACAAACTGCGCGCCCGGCAGATTCCTATTCCAAAAAGACACCGCCTTGTCTATCAGATAAATCTCTGACAAACGGACAAGGCGATGTCCTTTTTATTTTTACACAACTTCCCACGGATCTTCTTTTCCCGCTTCATGCAGCACACAGCTTTTTACGGAATGACGTACCATATCCCCAACCGCTTCTTCGGTGTAGAACGCCATGTGCGGCGTCACGATCACATTGGGAAACCCGCGCAGTGTATACAGATCCCGTTTGCTCAAAATATCGGATTTCCGGTCATAATAATACATACCAAACTCATCTTCGATCACATCCAGACCGACCGCTCCGATCTGTTCCGACTCCAGTCCATCCAACAATGCCGCCGTATCGATCAGCGCGCCCCGCGCAGTATTAATCAACACCGTACCTTTTCTCATTTTACCGATCGCGTCATGATCGATCATATGATAATTCGCGTCATTTAACGGCATATGAAGTGTGATCATATCACAGGTTTCATAAATCTCTTTCAGCTCCACATACTCGGCATACCGTTCCACTTCCGCATTTCGGTATAAATCATATGCGTATATCCTGCATCCAAATCCGCTCAGATCACGAATGACTGCCTGCCCGATCCTTCCGGTTCCGATCACGCCGACCGTAAAGCCGCGCAGTTCTCTTCCACGGATTCCCGGCAGCGAAAAATCATTGAGTTCCTCACGCTGCATGATCCGTTTCATTTTGCGGATACACATTAACATCAGCATCAACGTATAATCTGCCACGCATTCCGGAGAATACGTTACATGACTGATGTGAAATCCAATCCGTTTTGCCACTTCCACATCGATATGGTCGTAACCAATCGTCCGCGTCGAGATCATCCGTACCCCAAGATTCCAGAATTTCTTTAACAATTCCTCATCGATCTTTGTCGTAATAATGCTGACATAAGGGTATCCTTCCGCAAAATCCGCATTCTCCATGCTCGGTTCCTCTGCGGTAAATGCGATCTCAATCCCATATTCCTCCGCCGCCTGCTGAAAATAATCGGCTTCATCAAATTCTCTGTAACTATATACAAATAATTTCATCTTCTTTCGCTCCTCCCGCATCCATGCATTCTCAGATCAGCCCATAATGCTTCATTGCCCATGCGATCCCGCCCTCTTCCACGGTCTTTGTCACAAATTCCGTGTAGGGGGCAAGCCCCGGCGCATGTTTTCCCATGGCGACCGTATGTACCGCATATTCAAACATAGACAGGTCATTCATGCTGTCGCCGAAAACGTAGACATCCTCCCTGTCTGCCCCGAATTTCTGTACCATATACTCGCAGGCTGTCGCCTTGGAAAAAGATTTCTGCGCCAATTCATAGGTATTCCCGCCGCGGTCGATCACTGCGAAGTGGTCTTCCATCAGCTCAAAAAAACGTTCTTTGTCACTCTGTTCATCAGCGTACACAAAAATCTTGTCATAGATAAATCCGCCCTCTTCGATATATTTTTTCTTCCCGAGCCCCAATTCTCCAAAATAGATCCGCCCCTGTTCCAATTGTTCAAACCGAGAAACTGCTTGCGGAAAATAAAGATCCTCGGTTCCCTCCAGCACACCGTCCAGATTACATTCCCACATTTGTTCAATATATTTACGACCGGGAGATTCCTCGATATGCCGCTCCAGCAATACCTCGTCATGGAATAGCAGATAGCTTCCGCAGCCGCACAAATATCCGTCAAAATCAAACCGGTAAAGTTCTTTCGGGAGCGCGCAGATCGTTCTTCCCGTATTGATAAACAGAAGATGTCCGTTCTTCTTTGCTTCTGTAAGAGCCTGAAGCGTGCTGTCCGGGATTTTCCCCGTCTCATCGCTCAAAAGTGTGCCGTCAATATCAAAAAACAGGATCGCTCGTTTCATTTCTCTATCTCCTCTTACTCATTCTTTATCCTCATTTATCATAGCGGAGATTCTGTATTTGTCAACCCCGGAGCAGCATACGTTTCCCGTCTCTACGTTTCCTGTCTGTTTTCCACATAGTTTCCCCCGCTTCCACATAGTTATTATCTAAAAAGTACCTGAATCGGTGAACCCACTATGAAAAAAATCGTTTGTACATTTCTTTGTTTTACAGCCGCCTTTTTTCTGGGCGGTCTGGCTGCCCGTACAAAGGAACATTTTTTCCCGGAAGCCCTCGAGACGTCCGCTGACGGCAACTGGGGATTGAGCTTCGGTCAGGACGGCGAACCACCTGTCGCCAACGCCACTTACGAAACACTTGCAAAATATAACGCATACTATGCAGAAGACACGAAAGAAAAACGGATTTATCTGACTTTTGACGCCGGATTTGAAAACGGAAATACCGAGGCGATCCTGGACGCCTTGAAAAAACATCACGTTCCCGCCACTTTTTTCGTCGTCGGAACCTATATCAAAAACAATCCGGAACTAATCCGTCGGATGAAAGAAGAGGGGCACACCGTCGGTAATCACACTTATCATCATCCGGATATGTCGCAGATCTCCACGAAAGAATCTTTTGAAAAAGAATTACAGGATGTGGAAGCCGAATATCAAAAAATAACCGGCGAGGAAATGACAAAGTTCTACCGTCCACCGCAGGGAAAATATAATGAAGACAATCTCCGAATGGCAAAAGAGCTTGGATATCACACATTTTTCTGGAGCCTTGCCTATGTGGACTGGTACGAAGACGATCAGCCCACCAAAGAAGAAGCTTTCGACAAACTGCTCCGCCGCATCCACCCCGGCGCGATCGTCCTGCTCCACAGCACATCAAAAACCAATGCAGAAATACTGGATGAACTGCTGACAAAATGGGAAGAGATGGGGTACACATTCGGAAGTCTGGAACAACTGATATCCTGAAAAAACGAAAAATAAACATTAAAAAAGAGCTTTTTGCCTGCCGCCCTATGCGCTGACAAAAAGCTCTTTTTTTTGTTGGATGCGCCGTCTCTATTCCAAGAGCATGGTTCCGCATCCTGTTTTATTCTTCATATCCCTCAAACTTCTTCATATCATGCTTCATAATATAGAAGTACATCACGATCAGAAGCGCCGCCGCAAAAATCCAGGCGATCGGACTTGCCAGACATACGCCTACATAGCTTCTCTTTCCCGCCGCGATCACCGCGACAATTCCTCTTCCGACAAGTTCCGCCACACCGGCCATCATCGGCAGGATGCCGTATCCCATCCCCTGGATCCCGTTTCGATACAGGTTGACCACCGCCAACGGAATAAAGAAGATCCCGACACATTTCAAATAGATATCGACCGAAGCCATGATCTCTGCCACATCTCCCGATACAAACAGATACGTCATATATTTTCCGACGGTCATGATCAAAATACCGGAGATCACCGCATAGACAAACGACATGATCGTTGCGGAACGAAATCCGCTTCGGATCCGCTGTACCTTTCCCGCGCCGATATTCTGTGCACAATACGTTGCCATCGTCGTGCCAAGCGCCACATACGCCTGTGTCACAACCTGTTCGATCTTGCTTGCCGCCGTAAACGCGGCCACCAGTCCGGATCCCAACAGGTTCAGGGACGTCTGTACCATCATCGTGCCGATCGCCGTGATCGAATACTGAAGCGCCATCGGAATTCCGATCCCCAACTGGATCTTCAGAAGATGCGCCTTTGGTTTCCAATCTTCACGCTCTAAATGCAAAACCGGAATCTTTTTCACAATGTAAACAAGACAAAGCACGCCGGATACTCCCTGTGAAATAACCGTCGCATATGCCGCTCCCGGAGCGCCGATATGAAACACGATGATCAGCACAAGATCCAGCACGATATTCAGCAATGCCGATAAGATCAGGAAATAAAGCGGCACTTTACTGTTTCCAAGCGCGCGCAGCACACTTGCCAGCAGATTATAAAGCATCTGCGCCGCGATCCCCGCACAAATGATCATGATATAAGAATAGGCATCGTCAAAAATATCCGCCGGAGTATGCATAAAGTGCAAAAGCGGCTTCATGAACAGCATGCTTCCTGCCGTCAGCACGATCGTCACGAGGATACTCAATACCGCCGCTCCGCCGACCGTCTGCCGCATCGCTTTCATATCTCCTGCGCCGAATTTCTGCGCGGTCAGCACAGTAAATCCGGCAGTCATCCCAAGTACGAACCCTAAGATCAGAAACATGATCGTTCCGGTACTTCCCACCGCCGCCAATGCTTTCGTCCCGACAAACTTCCCTACGATCACCGTGTCCGCCATATTATAAAACTGCTGAAATACATTTCCTATAAAAATAGGGAACGTGAAATCCAATATGATCTTTGTCGGATTTCCCGCTGTCATATCTTTCTGCATCGTTTTCATCTTCTATGCTTCCTCAACAAGCGTTCCCATGCTGATCGTGCCTTTCAGTTCATACTCCTGATCAAGCACAACAAAATCCGCATCTTTTCCGGTCTTGATCGCACCTTTCTGTGTCAGAGCGAATTCTCTCGCCTGATTCACCGAACTCATCTTCACTGCTTCCTCAAGACTTGCGCCTGTAAACTTCATGATATTTCTAAACGCCTGAATATAAGTCAGTACGCTTCCCGCAATGGTCCCGTCCTCCAGTCTTGCGGTTCCGTCTTTCACATACACAACCTGTCCTCCGAGCTCGCTTTTTCCCTCCGGCATCCCTTTCGCCCGCATGGAATCCGTAACCAGCACGATCTCGTCGCTTCCCTTTACTTTATATGCCATGTAAACCATCTTCGGGTTGATATGGATACCGTCGCAGATGATCTCCGTATTCACGCCGTCTGTCAGCATACCATATCCGGTTACACCCGGCTCTCTGTGCTTCAGACCTCTCTGTGCATTGTATAAATGTGTCACATGTCCGGCTCTGCTCGCACACAGCTGCTCGAATGTGGCATCCGAATGTCCGACACTCAACACGATCCGATTGGACAGACACCAGTTCTCAAAAGCCTCGTCAGCTTCTTCCGGAGCATATGTGACAACACGGATCCTGCTGCCGCTCAATGCATTCCATTTTGCCAGTACGTTCTCATCCGGTTTCTTAATATAGGAAGCATCCTGCGCTCCCTTATAGTTTACAGAGATAAACGGTCCCTCCAGATGGATTCCCTGGATCACCGGGTTCTTCTCGGCAGCTTCTTTGATATTTACCATCGCTTTTTCGATATTTTCATATGTCTGTGTCATCGTCGTACAGAAATACGAAGTGATCCCCTCTTTTGCCGTCATCTGACGTACCATCTGGTCGATCTCTTCCGGGGAAGCATCCATCGCGTCAAAGCTGTACCCTCCGTGACTGTGTACATCGATAAATCCCGGGATCACATATGCGCCATCCACTTCCACGATTTCATCCTCGTCTTTTGGGATAAAGTTCCGCATATCATCCACTTCTGATATTCTTTCGCTATATCGGATATATCCGTTCTCAATTTTTCCGGTTCCGGTGTAGATCGTCTTATTCTTTAATACTTTCATTCCATTTTTCACATTCAGCGGCAGATCTTCTCTGAATGTATCTCCTTTCTGCTGCATATTTGGGATAGAATCTCAGCATCTATATACATAGACGCTGCCGATCTGCTTTTCACACGAAATCAACCTCCTATGCATGAGGTCGATTTTTAAATCCACTCTCATTATAACATAGGAGGTTTCCGATTCATACTTTTTATTTATGCCATCGTCTCTATGGATAATCTGTCCAGTTCGTTTATATTTTCAAGCATCACTTCCACAATATGTGAATCCGTAGAGTTATTCCCCGAATTGTTTCTCAGATTGAGTAATCTATAACCCGTAATAAACATATCTCTGTATCTTTTCCTCCGTGATTTTTAATTTCTCAAAAAATGCAGTACCATCCCCAACTCAAAAAACGGAGCCATCGCAATTCCCGTTCTGTACTCTCTTTCCTTTACCCGCAGCAAAAACACTGCCAGCGCTGCGGCGATTACCGCGGTCACAAAAGCGTCCCGGATCATCTCCCATCCTAAGAATCCGCCGCAGGCTGCCATCAGTTTTATATCTCCGCCGCCAAAAACGCCCGGCAGGATCAACGTCGCGGTCAGCATCAGGCTCCCGATCGCCGCGGCACTCAAGATCCGCTCCAGAGGCGTCACTCCGGGCATGAAGAACACGGCGGCGACAGCGATCCCCAAAATCAACCCACAAAGCCGATCGGAAATCTTCCGGCATTTCAGGTCGCTGACCGAGGCTGCCGTCACCAGGCAAAAAAATACAAATACAAGCAGCGTTCCCGCCGCCGTTCCTCTGCAAATATTCCGATAAAAAAACGCACACAGCAGCGCTGCCCCATCTCCGGGCAGTGCTGCTACGGCTGAACTTGTCTTCTTTCTTCTCTCCCGCTTTTTTAAATGCATCCTTTTCTTTCGCTGCGATCACATTTTCCCCAGTGTTCTTTCGGACATTTAATTCTGTCCGTAATATGCATTTTCCCCATGTTTTCTGAAATAATGCTTATCCTGCAATTCCTGCGGAGCCGGTTTGTTTGCCGGATTGAGCCATTCGCAGCGCGCCGCCATCTTCGCCACTTCTTCCAGCACTACCGCGTTGTGTACAGCCTCATTCGCATCTTTTCCCCATGTAAACGGTCCGTGATTTTTACAAAGCACTGCCGGAACTGCAATATAATCTTTTTTGCGTGCCTCAAACTCATCGGCGATCAGTACACCGGTATTCAATTCATACGCTTCCTCGATCTCTTCTTTTGTCAGATTTCGTACACAAGGAACCTCACCGTAAATATAATCTGCGTGGGTTGTTCCATAGCATGGAATGTCTCTTCCCGCCTGTGCCCAGCTCGTCGCCCACTCGGAATGAGTATGCACGATACCGCCGATCTTCGGGAAACGGTTGTAAAGCACCACATGGGTCGGCGTATCGGAAGACGGATTATATCTTCCCTCTACTTTATTGCCGCTCAGATCTACAACTACCATATCTTCCGGCGTCAGTTTGTCGTATTCTACACCGCTTGGCTTAATGACAAACAGTCCCGACTCCCTGTCGATTCCGCTGACATTTCCCCATGTAAACGTAACAAGTCCGTGTTTTGGAAGCAGCATATTTGCCTCATATACTTCTTTTTTTAATTGTTCCAGCATCGCGATAATCTCCTTTTTCTATTGCTTTTATTTTCTGTTCGTTTGTTTTGTCCGATCACAGTTCTGCTTTGCAGACCATATCATTTTTCAGGTTACATCATATCCACGGCGGCACGTTCGATCGCAAGACCGGCTTTATACAGCTGCATGAATTTCTCAAATCCTGCCGCATCTGCCGGATCCGGCTCCATACGCTCTCCCTCTTCTCCGCCAAACACATGCGTTGCAAGATAATCCGTCAGGGATTCCTCTGCTTTTTTATTCTTCATATAGGACGCAAGCAATGCAATTCCCCATGCGCCGCCCTCTCCTGCGGTCTCCATCACATAAACCGGCGTATCGATCGCCCCTGCCAGGATCTTCTGTCCCACGCCTTTTGTCTTGAACAGACCACCGTGACCAAGCATCTTATCCAGTTCCACATGTTCCTGTTTCGTCAGGATATCCATACCGGTCTTCAATGCGCCCAGCGATGTACTAAGATGCACACGCATGAAGTTTGCAAGATCAAACTTACTGTCCGGCGTTCTCACAAACAGCGGTCTTCCCTCTTCAAATCCCGTGATATGCTCTCCCGAAAAATAGTTATATGCGAGAAGTCCTCCACAGTCTTTATCGCCCTCCAGCGCTTTATTGTACAGTGTTCCGTATAACGTATCCATATCCACTTTCGCGCCGAATGCTTCCAGACATTCTTTAAACAATCCTACCCACGCATTCAAATCCGACGTACAGTTATTACAGTGAACCATCGCCACCGGATCGCCCGCCGGCGTTGTCACCATATCGATCTGCGCATAAGGCTTTGACAATGGCTGTTCCAGTACCGCCATTGCAAATACGCTCGTGCCGGCAGATACATTTCCCGTGCGCACCGCCACACTGTTGGTCGCTGCCATTCCGGTTCCCGCGTCTCCCTCCGGAGGGCACATCGGGATTCCCGCGCACAGATCTCCGTCCGGATCCAGAAGAGCTGCTCCCTCTTCTGTCAAAGCACCGGCATCCTCTCCTGCCACGAGCACTTCCGGGAGGATCTCTTTTAGCTTCCACGAAAAGCCTTTCTCCGCTGTCAACGCATCAAACTGTTCCAGCATCCGTGCGTCCCATGTATGTACCGAAGAATCGATTGGGAACATTCCTGCCGCTTCCCCGATTCCCATGACTTTTTTCCCTGTCATCTTCCAATGGATATAACCTGCCAGCGTCGTAAGGAAACGGATCTCTCCCACATGCTCTTCGCCATTTAAGATCGCCTGATACAAATGCGCAACGCTCCAACGCTGCGGAATATTGAACCGGAACAACTCGGAAAGCTTTTCGGACGCCGGTCCGGTGATCGTATTTCTCCATGTACGGAATTCCGCAAGCTGCCTGCCCTCTCCGTCAAACGGAAGATAACCGTGCATCATTCCGCTGAAACCGATCGCCCCCAACGTCGTCAATGTCTCTCCGTATAATTCTCTCACATTCTGTTTCAGATCTGCATAACATGCCTGAAGTCCGCTCCAGATATCCTCCATCGTATATGTCCAGATCTGGTTTACAAGACGGTTTTCCCAGTCATGGCTTCCGGATGCAACCGGCACGTTCTCCTCGCCTATAAGAACTGCTTTGATCCGGGTCGATCCGAACTCGATCCCCAGTATGCATTGTCCATTTTTGATCGCTGTTATTGTCTTCTCCTTGTCCATATATGGATCTCCTTTCGCCCCTTTTTATCTGCCCGACGGAATCCCGTTCGGGTTATTTGCACTTGTCTTAAAGTATACCGCAAAATCCTTAGTTTAGGAAGCAGAAAATCTTTTTTGACGCCTTGCTTTTTCCCGATTAATTCCATATACTGTTTTTGTATACAGTGTCCTACAAAATACATCGAAACGAAAGGATGATAAGAATGATCAACCAAGAATCTATTGACAAGTTCCGTCTGGAACTTCCGGTATTTGAAAAAAATATCCGTGCATTTGAAGCCGGAGAGATCGACCGCAATACGCTCAAAGGCATCACCGGCGGTTTCGGAAGCTATGCACAAAAAGAGGGCGGCTACATGCTGCGTCTGCGCCTCCCGGGCGGTCGGGTTTCCAAAGATACCCTGAAATTTATTGTTGATAAAATAAAGGAACATCAGATCGATCTGCTGAAGCTGACCACATGCCAGACGATCCAGCTTCACAATTTATCCGCCGATTCTGTCATCACATTGATCCGTGATGCACTGGATTTCGGGATCTTCACAAAAGGCGGAGGCGGTGATAATCCGCGAAACGTCATGGTTTCCCCACTCAGCGGTATCGAACCGGGCGAGTTTTTTGACGTGTATCCTTATGCGAAAGCCGCAGGCGAATATCTGATCGACCGTATGCCGTCTCTTCATATGCCACGAAAATTAAAAGTCGGATTTTCCAACTCACCGGAAAATGAGGTACATGCAACGTTCCGCGATCTTGGATTTGTCGCAAGAGAAAACGGTACATTTTCTGTATACTGTGCCGGCGGTCTCGGACCGAATCCAAAACTCGGCGTTCATATCGCTGACGGTGTCTGCCCGGATGAAGTCTCCCTTTATGTCAGCGCAATGATCCGCCTGTTCACCACATACGGCAATTATGATTCCCGTGCAAAAGCCCGCACACGCTACTTGCAGGATACGTTAGGAGAAGAAGCTCTGCGCAGTCACTTCCTTGCATTTCTCGAAGAAACACGGAAAGAAGAAACACCGTGGCCGATCGAACCGATCGCGACCATCACCAAATCCGGATGCGGCAGCCTTTCCGAAGACCTCGCTTTAAACCGCCGCGTGAAAGCCCAGAAACAGGACGGACTTTACACCGTTTCCTATCACCCGGTCGGAGGAAGACTGACTGCGGAAAAACCGGCAGAACTCTTCCAGGCGATCCAGGATCTGGAGGCAGTGGAGCTTCGCCTTTCACCGGACGGAACCATTTATATCATTAACCTGACTGCCGATGAAGTTCCCGCTGTTTTAAATGTAACCTCCGACGGAGCGCAGAATCTGTTTGAGACAAGTGTCTGCTGCATCGCTTCTCCGATCTGCCAGCATGGGCTGCGGAATTCTTATCAGCTTTTGACTGCCTGTGTGGAGAGATTGAGAAAAGAACAGTTTGCAGACGGCGTACTTCCGCAAATGCATATCTCCGGATGCCCATCCAGCTGCGGAACGCATCAGGCCGGTGCGATCGGTTTTGCCGGACACTCCAAAAAAGTAAACGGCAAAATGGAGTCCGCTTTTAAATTATTCGTCAACGGATGCGCCAATGATTCCGAACTTCGGCTCGGCACCGATGCCGCGGTCATCTTGGAAACTGTGATACCAGAATTTCTTGCCGCCCTCGGTCGGAAAATCTCTGCTGACGGAAGCACATTTGCCGAGTGGTATCCAACGCATCCGGAAGAATTTATCGCCTTGGCGAATGAATATGCAGACAAAACAGAGTAATCTTTTTATTTCTTAGTGTTTATTTTTATATCTTTTATCGTAAAAATATAGCGTAACCGGGCAGGAAACTTTTTTATTTCCCGCTCGGTTACGCTTCTTCTGCTTCTGGCTTTTCTCCGTTGTTCTCTCCGGCATCCTATTTAACGGAGCATGATCTGAATGATTTCCTTGTCTGTCTGTTCCATTCCCTCTCTCGCCAGATCTCCCACATTCATGATCGTTTTCTCCACGCCCTTTGTCACGATTCCGTCTCCGCCTACAAACTGGCTTCCCTGTCGGTACATCTCCATCCCAAGCAGTCCCGCTCCGACCGCCGATGCGATCTTAGCCGCGCAGCTCGCTTTCGCACCGTCGCAGACCATTCCGGAATTGATCACGACCGGAAGTTCACATCCGCTCATCCTCGCGTCCGAGCCTGCTGCCGCCGCCGCTTCGATTCCATGCAGTCCGCCGGTATGCGGAACGATCACACTTTTCACATTTTTAATGATATTTCCACTGACATGAATCTCCACCTGTTCCGGGAGCATCCCCAATGCGGCTCTCGCAATGGACGCCGCATAAGCGATCGCAATCGGTTCGGTACATCCCATCGCCGGAATCAATTTCTCCTCCAAAATATGAACATATGTATCATAAAGTTCTCTGTTCATTCTCCATTCCCTTTCCTCTTTTGTGTATCCTTATTATATTCCGCTCTCGATCAGAGAAAGAATTTCCTGATATCCGGATCTTTCAAACAACTGTTTTAAACCAAAAAGCACTTCCTCTTTTGAATATTGATGTGCTTCCAAAAATGAATCCTCTTTCTCGCTTAAATACAGATAAAACAGCGCGGCTCCCATCACTTCTTCCTTGTCCGCGTAATCAATCTTTTCCAAAAGCAGATTTTCTGCTTCGTTGATCTGTCCGGCATCGATCATCTCCCACAGATCATTCAGCGCTTTTCCTGATACTCTGTATTTGTTTGCCTGTTCCATTTCCACAGAAACATAGGTTTTACCGAATGCCAAGGAAAATATGACTCTCGCCATCTCTTTTATCATACGCATCACATAATCTTTCTCATCCGAGTATATCATACGACACCTCCCTCATGAATAAAAACGAAAGAATACTCCGAAATCCGACTGTCCGTTTCATCAAATTCCGAAGTATTCCGCTTACGCTTGGATCTCTTTTCTGTCTATAAATTTGCTTTGATCTTCTCGATCATTTCCTCATACTGCTTCTCTTCCAAATATGTTCTCTGCGGATTCATCGCAAACACATCGCCCCATTCAAATTCGTCCATATACTTCGGAACCAGATGCATATGCAGATGGCATCCCGTATCTCCGTAAGCCCCGTAATTCACTTTCTGCGGACCAAACGCGGCATGGATCGCTTTAGAAGCCTGTGCAACATCCTCCATAAAAGCTGCGCGCTCTTCCTCGCTGATGTCAACCAATTCGCTGACATGCTCCTTATAGGCAACAATACATCTTCCCGGATGGCTCTGCTCTTTGAATAAAATCAGGGAACTGACACGCAGATCACAAATATAGATGCCAAAAGCATCCAGAAGTTCTCCTCTCATACAATAACCGCAGTTTTGATCTTTTTTCATCTCTTCGCCCTTCTTTCTTGTTAAGATTATCCCTTTTTCCTGCATTATAACAATTATGAATGCGGATTGTCCACCCTGATTTACAGAAGATATTGGCAAAGAATCTCCGCGTACATCACCAAAGTAAATCATACGCCCACAAATTATTAATCTGCTGTTCTAACCTCTCATAATCCCAGCGTTTTTCACTTTTCTCCTTACTGTTCGGATCATTCACTATGATTTTTCCGTCTTCCACTCCCGTCAATACAATGAAATGTCCTGTCGTCGTAAAATCTCCTGCCCCCATACTGCATATGATAGGCTGTCCATTTTCAAGCGCAGTAAAGACCGTATTTTCACTTAAAGCCATTTCTTCTCCATAGATACCATATTGCTGTACGCCCTCTGTCATAAACTGCCAGCTTGTCCCGACTCCATCTTCATAATATCCCTGTTCAGCTGCAGACTGTGCCACCCGATATGGGGTGATCGAATCGTCCCCTGTCAGACCGGAAGCCACCATCGCAACCGCTGTCGGTCCACAACCGTTTACTGCGATCATATTGTCAACATAAATGCCATATCCCCACCGTTCATCCCATTGCAGAAGCAGAGGAATTTTCCCGTTTTCCAAAGTTCCCACAGAGTCCGCCGGAGGATCGTCCTTTTTTTCATTGTAATGCTTTACAAATCCGATCGTTTCCGGGTTCTTCTTCAGAAGATTTTTTAATTCCTCTGTATATTCATCGGATACATCCATTTCCCGAAGCATTTTTTCTGCCTGAAATTTGCGGATCTGATTTTGTATAAATGCCCCGGAACCTGCTCCCTCTCCCCTCGTCTCTCTTATCGCCCAAAGAGCACATATGGCACATAAAACAATCGCAAGCGCGACTGTTGATAAAAATATCAATTTCATCCGCTTTTTTCTCTTCCTGATCCTGCATGCTCTTTGCCGCGCCTTTTGCCGTTCCCTTTTTCTTCTTTCCTCGTACAGATTTCTTTGCATTTTTGTATTCCTCTTGCTCTCATCCGATCTTACATCATGAATTTCAAGAAGAAGTATACAAAGAAACTGCTCGTTTTTCTTTAAAGAAAATCTTAAGACTTCTTTATTTTCTCAGCGAGAAAACAAAGCTAACAGTCTCTTTGCCGCTTCTTTTGTATCTTCGGGCGATCCAAACGTCGAAAAACGGAAATACCCTTCTCCGCATTCGCCAAATCCGGCTCCCGGCGTACCTACAACCTGGATTTCATTCAATAAATAGTCAAAAAAATCCCAGCTTCCCATTCCCTCCGGACATTTCATCCATATATATGGAGCATTTTTTCCTCCGGTATACCAAATTCCCAGCTTATCCAACACTTCCATCAACACATGCGCATTCTTTTTATATATCCGGATATTGGAATGGATCTGCTTTTGTCCTTCCTCTGTAAATACTGCTGCCCCGCCTTTTTGAATAATATAAGACACGCCGTTTGTCTTCGTTGTACGATTCCGCACCCACATTTCATTTAAATTCATTCCGTTGCGCTGAAGTTCTTTCGGAATCACCGTATATCCTAATCTCGTTCCTGTAAATCCGGCTGTTTTCGATAAGGAACAAATTTCAATAGCGCACGTTTTTGCACCTTCTAATTCAAAAATACTATGTGGAAAATCTTCCTCGATAAAAGCTTCATACGCTGCATCAAAAAGGATCACCGATCCATTTTCATTGGCAAAATCAACCCATTTTTGCAGCTGCTCATAAGAAAAAACAGCTCCTGTCGGATTATTCGGCGAACAAATATAAAGGATATCTGCCTTGGCATCTTCTCCCGGCTCCGGCAAAAATCCATTTTCTTTTCCGGAAGCTAAATGAATGATTTTTCTGCCTGCCATCGTATTGGCATCCACATAAGCCGGATATGCCGGCTCTATTACAAGCGCTGAATTTTCTCGGTCAAACAGATCTAAAATATCCCCGAGTTCATCACTTGCTCCGCTGGATACAAATACTTCCTCCACCGACAGTTGGATCCCGTTTTTCTTATAATATTCCGCGATCGCCTCTCGCAAAAACAATGCCCCACATTCCGGCATATAGCCATGAAAGCTCTCTTTTTCCGCCTGTTCGTTTACTGCCTCATGAAGCGCCCGGATCACCGCGTCACATAATGGAAGTGATACATCTCCGATTCCCATCCTTAAAAGCGTTTGTTCCGGATGAAGTTCTAAATATTTTTTTGTCTTTTGTGCAATATTATAAAAAAGATACGACTCTTTTAATTGATCATAATACATATTGGGTTTCAACATTTCATTTTCCTCCATATAATTTATTACTCCGCATCAATCGTAGTGACACCGATCGTCACTTCTTCCAATACATCCAGAAGAACTTTTACTGTGTCAAGCGAAGTCAGCATTGTAATATTATTTTGTGTAGCAGCACTTCGGATCGCAACTCCATCTTCATAATGTACTCCCGACAAGATTGCCCGTGTATTGATCACATAACTTACATATCCTGCCCGGATAGCATCCAATATCTCTGTACTTCCCTCCGACGGTTTTCCGAGCACTCTTGTTCGGATTCCATGTTTTTTTAAATAATCTGCTGTGAGAGAGGTTGCTTCTATGTTAAATCCCATGTTATAAAACCGTCGGATAAAAGGAAGTGCTTCTTTTTTATCTTCATCTGCCAGAGTTACGATCACCGTACCATAGTTTTGCACACGGATTCCGGATGCGATCATTGCTTTATACATTGCCCGATGAAGCTTCTTATCATATCCAATCGCCTCTCCGGTCGACTTCATTTCCGGAGAAAGGTAAGCATCCATTCCATTTAATTTTGCAAATGAAAATACCGGTACTTTTACGTACCATCGTTTCTTTTCTTCCGGATAGATCTGGTCGATGCCTTGTTCTTTCAAGCTCTTTCCGAGCATCACCCTGGTTGCAATATCTGCAAGAGAATATCCGGTTGCTTTCGATAAAAACGGAACAGTCCGTGAAGATCTCGGATTGACTTCAATGATATAGACATGTTCTTCTTTATCTACGATAAACTGTATATTGAACAAACCAACGATTCCGATTCCAAGACCTAACCTTTTCGCATAATCTAAAATCGTTTGTTTCACTTTGTCTGAAATGCTAAATGTCGGATATACGCTGATCGAATCTCCTGAATGGATTCCGGTCCGTTCTACCAATTCCATAATTCCCGGAACAAACACATCTGTTCCATCACAGATTGCATCAATTTCAATTTCTTTCCCACAAATATATTTGTCAACCAATACCGGTTTTTCTTCATCAATTTCTACTGCTGTTTTTAAATAATGACGCAAATCTTTTTCCTTTGCCACAATCTGCATCGCCCGTCCGCCAAGCACAAAACTCGGTCGTACCAATACCGGATATCCAATCTGCCCCGCTGCTTCGATTCCTTCTTCAATATCCGTCACTGCCTGTCCTTTCGGCTGTGGAATCGATAGCTCAGATAATAGTTTTTCAAAAGCATCTCTGTTTTCTGCTTTTTCAATCGCCGCACATCCTGTTCCAATCAACCGAACGCCTCTTTGCGCCAGCGGTTCCGCCAGATTTACCGCAGTCTGACCACCTAACGATGCGATCACGCCGTCCGGTTTTTCCATCTCGATCACATTCATAACATCTTCTGTACAAAGCGGTTCAAAATATAATTTATCCGATGTTGTATAATCCGTGGAGACAGTCTCCGGATTATTATTGATAATGATCGCCTCAAATCCTGCATCCTTAATCGTCTGAACTGCGTGAACCGTAGAATAATCAAATTCTACGCCCTGTCCGATACGGATTGGTCCCGATCCCAGCACAATAATCTTTTTTCGATTCTCTATGATCGACTCATTTTCTTCTTCATATACGGAATAAAAATACGGAACATAACTTTCAAATTCAGATGCACAAGTATCAATCATTTTATATACCGGAAAGATTCCATTTGCTTTACGCAGATTATAAACATCCTGTTCTTTTTGTTCCCAACACCCTGCTATCGCCTGATCCGAGAATCCCATTTTTTTCGCCCCATACAAATACTGTGGCTCTCCGGGATGCATACGCAGCTTTTTTTCTTCTTCCACGATGTTTTTTATTTTTTCTAAAAAGAAACGATCGATCCGGGTTGCTTTCGAAATCTGACAGACTGTCGCTCCCATTCTGAGAAGTTGAGCAATCGCAAAAATCCGGTCGTCTGTCCCCCACTTGATATATTCCGACAATTCTTCGATTGCCATCTTGTCAAACTTCGGCATATAGAGATAATTTACTCCCGTCTCCAAAGACCGCACCGCTTTTAACAAACTTTCTTCAAACGTCCTTCCTACGCCCATCACCTCTCCGGTCGCCTTCATCTGTGTTCCCAATTTCTGATTCGCATCTGTAAATTTATCAAAAGGAAATCTCGGCATTTTTGTCACAACGTAATCCAATGCCGGTTCAAAAGCTGCCGGTGTATTTACTAATTGTATCTCATCCAAAGTCATTCCAATGCTGATCTTGGCAGATACTCTTGCAATGGGATATCCGCTTGCCTTTGATGCCAGGGCAGAAGAACGCGATACTCGTGGATTTACTTCAATCAGGTAATATTGAAAAGAATCCGGATCCAATGCAAACTGTACGTTGCACCCACCCTCCACTTCCAGTGCCCTGATGATCTTCAACGCACTGTCACGGAGCATCTGATATTCTTTATTCGTCAATGTCTGAGATGGACATACGACAATTGAGTCTCCGGTATGGATTCCGACCGGATCGAGATTTTCCATATTACATACCGTGATAGCTGTATCGTTTGCATCACGGATAACCTCATACTCGATTTCTTTGAAACCTTTAATGCTTTTCTCTATCAACACCTGATGAACCGGAGATAATTGCAGCGCATTTTTGATCAGCTCTAACAATTCTTTTTCATTATCCGCAAATCCGCCGCCTGTTCCTCCCAGCGTAAATGCCGGACGCAAAACGACCGGATACCCGATTTTCCCCGCCTCTTTCACCGCATCCTCTACTGTGTTCGCAATCGCTGACGGTAAGACCGGTTCTCCTAATTCTTCACATAACTCTTTGAACAATTCCCGGTCTTCCGCTCGTTCGATACTTCTTCTGCTCGTTCCCAACAGTTCTGTCTGACATTCTTTTAATATTCCTTTTTTTTCAAGCTGCATTGCCAGATTCAATCCTGTTTGTCCTCCGATCCCCGGTACGATTGCATCCGGACGTTCGTACCTGACAATCTTTGCAATATATTCCAATGTCAATGGTTCCATATAAATTTTATCTGCAATCGTTGTATCTGTCATAATCGTTGCCGGATTGGAATTGCACAATACGACCTCGTACCCTTCTTCTTTTAATGCCAAACATGCCTGAGTTCCTGCATAATCAAACTCTGCTGCCTGCCCAATCACAATCGGACCGGAACCAATGACAAGTATTTTTTTCAAATCAGTCCTTTTTGCCATTTCTCGTTCCCTCCATCTGTTCTATAAATTGTTCAAATAAATAGCTGCTGTCCTGTGGTCCCGGCGCACTTTCCGGATGGTACTGCACGCAAAACACTTTCTCTTCTTCGCAGGCAACGCCTTCCACAGTCTGATCTAGCAAATTCAAGTGCGTAATTTCAAGACGTGTATCCAGAATACTATCTTTATCCACGGCATAAGAATGGTTTTGCGAGGTGATCTCAATCTTTCCGGTACGCAGATTTTTCACCGGATGGTTTCCTCCTCTGTGTCCAAACTTTAATTTATAAGTCTTTGCCCCATATGCCAATGCAATAATCTGATGTCCAAGACAGATCCCGAAAATCGGATATTTTCCACGTAACTGTTTGACCAGCTCGATCACCGATGGAACATCTGTCGGATTTCCCGGACCATTCGAAAAAAAGATACCATCCGGTTCCAGTCGTTCAATCGCCTCCAGCGACGTATTCCACGGGAAGACCGTCACATTACATCCCAGCCGGTTCAAACACCGGATAATATTTTGTTTCATGCCGCAGTCGATTGCCGCGACCTGATATTTTGCATCTAAAACCCGATATTCCTGCTTCTTCTTTCTGCTGACAACAGCAACCGCATTTTCCGGAATATCATAATTTGCCAATTTATCCAGTCCTTCTTCCAAAGAAGTTTCCACATCAGTAATCAATACTTTTCTGCTACCCAGATTTCGGATTGAGCGAACCAATTTTCTTGTATCGATTCCGGAAATCCCCGGAATCCCATATTTTCTCAAACTCTCTGCTAACGTATATTTACTTCGGAAATTCGATGGCTGATCATTATAATCTCTCACCACGATTCCACCGATTGTCGGCACTTCCGTCTCAAAATCATCTTCTGCAATCCCATAATTTCCGATCAGCGGATAAGCCATTACAACCGTCTGATACGTATACGAAGGATCTGAAATAATTTCCTGATAGCCGACAGGCGCTGTATTGAATACAATTTCTGTGATGCTTTCAATTTCAGCGCCAAAACCATATCCGTAATACTCGCTCCCATCTTCCAGGATCAGTTTTCTGTCAAATTTTTTCATTCTTTTCCACGCTTTCTTTTTTCTTAAAACCGTTCCGATATTTTTCTCTCAAAACGGTCTTTCCGAAGATCTGTCGGAACTTTCGTCGGATACGCCCCATCAAAACATGCTGAGCAATAATTTTCACTGTCAATCAATTGTCCAAGTTTTTCTATTGGCAAATACCCCAAAGAATCTGCACCTATGATCTCCGAAATTTTCTTTTCGGTATAATGACAGGCAATCAGATTTTCTTCGGAATCTATATCTGTTCCGTAATAACATGGATGCAAAAACGGCGGCGAAGAAATCCTCATATGAATTTCTTTCGCGCCTGCGTCACGCAGCAATTTCACAATCTGTTTACTTGTCGTTCCTCGTACGATCGAATCATCGATCAATATCACTCTTTTTCCATCAATGATACTTTTTACCGGACTCAACTTGATCCTTACTTTGTCCAGCCGATCTTCTTGCTCCGGTGAAATAAACGTCCGTCCAATATATTTATTCTTAATCAATCCGATTCCATATGGAATCTTTGCCGCGTATGCATATCCTAATGCTGCATCCAATCCACTGTCCGGTACTCCGATCACAATATCCGCATCCACCGGATAACTTTCCGCCAATAATGCTCCCGCTTTCATCCTTGCTTCATGTACAGAAATCTCATCGATCACGGAATCCGGTCTCGCAAAATAAATATATTCAAAAATGCAGGTTCGCTTTTTTTGCCTCTCACAATGTTCTCTTCTCGACTCAATCCCATTATCACTAAACACCAGAATTTCTCCCGGCAAAATATCCCGTATAAACTCCGCGCCAACCACAGACAATGCACAGCTCTCGGATGCCACTACATAACTTCCGTCCTTCCGTTTTCCATAACAAAGCGGGCGGAATCCATAAGGATCTCTAGCTGCGATCATTTTTGTAGAAGACATTAAAATCAGAGAATACGCTCCCTCTAACAAATTCATTGTATTACTGACCGCTTCTTCAATACTTGGAGTCATCAGTCTTTCTCTTGTAATGACATAGGCAATCGTCTCCGTATCACTGCTTGTATGAAAAATAGCTCCTGACAATTCAAGTTTATCCCGTAATTCCAAGGCATTACTCAAATTACCGTTATGTGCCAACGCCATTTTTCCTTTCTGATGATTGACTTCAATCGGCTGACAGTTATTTCGGGTCGTCCCACCGGTTGTACCATATCGAACATGTCCTATTGCCATCGTTCCTTCTGACAAATTCAACATTGTATCTTTAGAGAAAACATCACTTACAAGTCCCAGATCTTTATAAGAAGAAAACACACCATCGTCGTTTACAACAATTCCACAGCTTTCCTGCCCCCTGTGCTGAAGCGCATAGAGTCCGTAATATACATAGCTTGCAATATTTTCTCTCTTAGAGCTTATCATGCCAAACACTCCACATTCTTCATGGATTGCCATCGCCTTTCTTCCTCCTGTGCTCTATATTTTTCCAATTTTCCTCATCCGGTTTTATCATTCTGTCAATCTTTTTTTCTGCTCCAAAGAAGCGGAAACAAATCCTTTGAATAACGGATGCGCCTGATTCGGACGGCTCTTAAATTCCGGATGGAACTGTACCCCTACAAAAAACGGATGATTCCCCAACTCAACCGCTTCAACCAAGCGGTCATCCGGAGACGTCCCACTGATCACCAACCCATGCTGTATTAATGTTTCTCGATATTCATTATTAAATTCATAACGATGCCGATGCCGCTCCTGTATCATCTGTTTTTCATAACATTTCTCCATCATTGTGCCTGCCGTGATCCTACAAGGATAGCTTCCCAGACGCAAAGTTCCGCCTTTTGCAACTTCTTCGCTCTGTCCCGGCATAAAATCGATCACCTTATGCGGGCACTGTTCTTCAAATTCTCCGGATCCGGCATCTGTATATCCGATCACGTTTCTTGCAAATTCGATTACTGCGATCTGCATTCCCAGACAAATTCCCAAATAAGGCAATTTCTTTTCACGGGCATATTGCGCTGCCACGATCATCCCCTCGATCCCACGATTTCCAAAGCCTCCCGGGATAATCACACCATGAAGTCCTCCCAATATCCGTCCGACATTCTGTTTCGTAATCTCCTCGGAATCGATCCAATGGATTTTGATAAATGTATTTTTCTCATAACCTGCGTGCTGCAGTGCTTCTGCAATGGAAAGGTAAGCATCATGCAGCTTCACATACTTTCCCACCAATCCGATCTGCACTTCCTCCGCGCGGTTATGGATCCGTTCTACCATCTGCTTCCATTCCTCGAGATCCGGTTTCGCTGCATCTATATGAAGTTCTCTGCAAACCACATCGGAAAATCCGGATTCTTCCAACATCAATGGCGCTTCATACAGATTATTTAATGTTCTGTTTTCAATCACACAATCGGCTTTCACATTACAAAATAATGCAATTTTCTGAAAAATAGATTCTTCCAACGGCATATCTGCACGCAATACGATCAGATCCGGATTGATTCCCATCCCTCTTAATTCTTTTACCGAATGCTGCGTCGGCTTGGACTTATGTTCTTCGGATCCGCTCAAATATGGAACAAGTGTCACATGGATAAACAAGCTGTTTTCTTTTCCTACTTCCAAAGAAATCTGACGTACCGCTTCTAAAAATGGCTGTGACTCGATATCTCCGATCGTTCCGCCGATCTCTGTAATCACCACATCTGCATCTGTCTGTTTTCCGACACGATATACAAATTCTTTGATCTCATTTGTGATATGCGGGATTACCTGTACCGTCGAACCGAGATATTCCCCCCTTCTCTCTTTATTTAATACATTCCAATAAACTTTTCCCGTTGTCAGATTGGAATATTTATTTAAGTCTTCATCGATAAATCGTTCATAATGTCCCAGATCCAGATCTGTTTCCGCTCCATCCTCTGTTACATACACTTCTCCATGCTGATAAGGGCTCATTGTTCCCGGATCCACATTGATATAAGGATCCAGCTTCTGAGCCGCTACTTTCAATCCTCTTGCTTTTAAAAGGCGCCCGAGTGATGCTGCCGTAATCCCTTTTCCCAGCCCCGACACTACGCCGCCTGTTACAAATATATATTTAGACATTCTTTATCACTTCCTACTCATTTTCCGCTATCTCCATAATTGGAAAGTACCCGGGCAGACGGATCTTTCACATTACATCCGCTCCATTCTTTGTTTGGCATCCAAAAATCAACAACCATCTCAGCCTGTCCCGGATAATATTTTTCAAAAATACTTCTATACAGTAAAGATTCTTTCGTAAATGGACGTGCAAAGGTATACGTTTTCCGCAAATGTTCAAACTCCTCATCTGTATATATTTTTTCTGCATACTCTTTCAAATAATCAACCATTGAATGACCTACTGCATCCGAAAATGCCGCTTTTTCTCTCCAAAGAATTTCTTTTGGCAGATAATCCTCTTTTTCAAATGCGTGACGAAGTAAATATTTTCCTTTTCCATATGTATTGATCTTCAGTTTCGGATCCACTGCCATCACATATTTTACAAAATCCAGATCTCCAAATGGGACACGGGCTTCCAATGAATTTACAGAGATACAGCGGTCTGCCCGAAGGACATCATACATATAAAGCTCCCGGACTCTCTTCTGAGATTCTTTTTGAAATGCCTCCGCATCCGGCGCAAAATCTGTATACTTATACCCAAACAACTCATCGGAGATTTCACCGGTCAGCAAGACCCGGATGTCGGTCTGTTCGTGGATTGCTTTGCATACGAAATACATTCCAATAGATGCACGAATCGTCGTGATATCATAAGTTCCAAGCAAATGAATAACCGTATCCAAAGATCCGATCACATCATCCGGAGTCATATAGATCTCTGTATGGTCGCTTCCTATATAATCTGCAACCTGTTTTGCATATTTCAGATCGATCGCATCTTCACTCATTCCGATCGCAAATGTCCGGATCGGCCGACTGCTTTTCTTAGCCGCAATTGCACACACAAGAGAAGAATCCAGACCTCCGGAAAGTAAAAAACCGATCTTTGCATCCGCTACAAGACGTTTTTCTACTCCTGCTGTCAATTTATCATGAATCTTCCCGCATACAGTTTCCAAATCATCCTGACAAACATTTTCTGTTTTTGCAATGTCGCAATAGCAAATAAATGTTCCGTTTTTATAATAATATCCCGGTGGGAATGGCATGATCTTATCTGTCAAACCTACCAGGTTTTTCGCTTCGCTTGCAAAAATGATCGCATGGTCTTTATCATATCCGTAAAATAGAGGACGGATTCCAATCGGATCTCTTGCAGCAATAAATTCTCTTGTCTTTCCATCATAAATAATGCAGGCAAATTCTGCATCCAGCATAGCAAACATTTCTACACCGTACTCCTGATACAAAGGTAAGAGAACCTCACAATCTGATTCACTTTTAAATACATATTTTTCCTTCAGCTCTTCTTTCCATTTTTCAAAGCCGTAAATTTCTCCGTTGCATACAACGTAACTGTCATCCAACTGAAACGGCTGCATCCCGGACGTTGTCATTCCCATGATCGCCAGTCTATGAAATCCAAGATACCCTTCTCCGGTATCAACCACTTTACTCGCATCCGGTCCCCTTGAGATTGTTCTTTGAAATCCTCTCATAAAAACCTCATACACTGCACTTGGACTGCAGTATCCCATAATCGAACACATAACATGTTCCTCCTTCGCTCTATATAAATCCGGCATTCGGAAAGAAAAATCTTTCTGAATGCCGGCTCTTATATAAAATTTTCCGATTTATTCTACATCTTGAAGCGCGTCAAAACCTTCTTCTCCCGTCCTTACTTTTACAACATTTTCTACATCGTAAACAAAGATTTTTCCATCTCCGATATGCCCTGTGTAAAGTACTTTCTTTGCGGTTTCAATTACTTTCCGAACCGGTACGGCGCTTACTACCATTTCAATTTGTACTTTCGGAAGAAGATTTGCCTCCACCTGTACTCCACGATAATATTCCGGTTTTCCTTTTTGAACCCCACATCCTAATACATGGGAGACCGTCATACCTGTGATACCAAGTTTCATCATTGCGCTCTTGAGCACTTCAAATCTGGATTCTTTACATACAATTTCAATTTTTGTAAATTTCGGTGTTCCTTCTTCAAAACTTGGAACTTTCTTAACCGGAACCGCTTCCGCAACCGGTGTTTCTCCTGTCACCATCACCGGAACTGTATCGGCTTCGTCTGCTGTCGCCGTATCCGGAACCATCGAAAATCCTGCATAGGCTGTCAATAAACCGTGCTCTGAAACATCCAATCCGGCAATCTCATCTTCTGCATCCGCGCGAAGACCGATCGTATGTTTGATTGCTAAAAATACAATTGTGATTACGATCGCCACATAAACTGCAACAGAAACAACTCCAATTATCTGAACCGTAAGAAAATGAATTCCACCACCATAGAAGAGTCCTGCCTCCGTTGTCACGCCGGTCGCAAACAAGCCGGTAAGAATTGTTCCGACTGCTCCGCATACACAGTGTACAGAAATTGCTCCAACCGGATCATCGATTTTCGCAACCTTATCAAAGAATTCTACGGAAAGGACTACTAAAACTCCACAGACTATACCGATCACAACCGCTCCGACTGCATCGACCGCATCACATCCGGCAGTAATACCGACCAATCCGGCCAGCGCTGCATTGTAAGTCATAGAAACATCTGGCTTTTTATATCGGATCCATGTAAAGATCAAGGTAGTACAGCACGCAACTGCCGCCGCCATGTTTGTATTAAAAAATACTCTTCCTGCTGTTTCTACTAAAGCATCGCTATCCATTCCCACTGTTGACGCTCCGTTAAACCCAAACCAACAGAACCAGAGGATGAAGACTCCAAGAGCCGCAAATGTCAGGTTATGTCCGAGAATTGCGCGTGTTTTTCCATCTTTATCATATTTTCCGATACGAGGTCCTAGGATCTTTGCTCCGATCAGTGCGCAGATTCCGCCAACCATATGTACCGCTGTAGAGCCTGCAAAATCATGAAATCCCAACTGGGAAATCCAGCCTCCGCCCCATACCCAATGTCCGGAAATCGGATAGATCAAGAGTGAAATTGCTGCCGAATAAATACAGTATGCACTGAATTTCGTTCTTTCCGCCATAGCGCCGGATACGATTGTCGCTGACGTTGCACAAAAGACGGTTTGAAAGATTGTAAATGCCCAAAGTGGAACTCCTGCCGGTAAAATATGACTATAATCACCACGTATCATTGGGTCAAATGTTCCAAAGATCGCAGAACCGCTTCCAAACATCAGCCCGAATCCTACAAGCCAAAATGCCGGTGTTCCAATACAAAAGTCCATCAAGTTTTTCATCAGAATATTTCCGGTATTTTTCGCTCTTGTAAATCCTGCCTCACACAAGGAAAATCCCGCCTGCATGAAAAATACCAATGCCGCTCCAACTAGTACCCAGATTGTATTCACTGCACTATAACTCATATACATTCCTTCTTTCTGTAAACTCTCTGAATTTCACCTTATCTCACCCCGAAAAGCAGTTCCCCATAAGTCGGAAATGGCCAATATTTTTTCGCAGTCACTTTTTCTGCTTCGTCACAGACAACCCTTAGCTCGCTCATTTTATTCAATACCCGATCACGGATTCCATAAGCTTTTGTCTCGATGTCTTCAATATCCTGCAGATTCATCACCGCTTCTTCCAATTCTTCCGCATAAATAGAAATCTGTTCTTCAAATCCGGATAATTTTTTCAGAAGTTCTGTTTCATAGCCACAGGAAATCGACTCATCTACTGCTTTTTTTGTAGATGCTGTATTTGCCAGTTCCAAAACATAAGCACTGATTGCCGGAGCAATTTCCGTCTTCGCCATATCGATCATTGTATTTGCTTCGATCAGAACTGTCTTGCAGTAATTATCCAACATGATCTCACATCTTGATTTTAATTCTGCTTCCGAAAATACTTTGTGTGAAGTCAGCATTTTCACGTTTTTGTTATCCAGAAGATGCGGCATGCAATCCGGCGTCGTACGATAATTCAATAGTCCTCGCTTTTCTGTTGCTTCTTTGATCCATGTTTCATCATAGCCATTTCCATTGAAAATGATATGTTTATGATCTTTAATCGTCTTTCGGATCATTTCATGCAAAGTCTCTTCAAAATCTTCTGCTTTTTCCAACCGGTCTGCATAGATTTTCAAACTTTCCGCAACTGCACTATTCAGCATAATATTGGCACAGGCAATGCTGTTAGAAGAACCAAGCATACGAAATTCAAATTTATTTCCCGTAAAAGCAAATGGTGAAGTCCGGTTACGATCTGTCGTGTCACGATTAAATTTCGGAAGTACGTTTACTCCTAATTTCATCTGCGTTTTTTCCATGCCTTCATATGGAGTATCTGTCTCGATTGCTTCTAAGACCGCGTTTAATTCATCGCCTAAGAAAATGGATACAACAGCCGGCGGTGCTTCGTTTGCTCCAAGTCTATGATCATTCCCCGCGGTTGCCACAGAAAGTCTGAGCAGATCTTGATAGTCATCCACCGCTTTAATGACTGCACATAAGAACAATAAAAACTGTGCATTTTCATATGGGGTTTCTCCGGGAGAAAGCAAGTTCACACCTTTATCCGTCGCCAGTGACCAGTTGTTATGTTTTCCGCTTCCGTTTACTCCGGCAAACGGTTTCTCATGAAGAAGACATACAAGACCATTTTTCGCGGCAACTTTCTGCATGATTTCCATCGTCAGTTGGTTATGATCTGTCGCGATATTGGTTGTTGTATAAATCGGAGCCAGTTCATGCTGCGCCGGGGCTACTTCATTATGCTCAGTCTTCGCCAGAATCCCCAATTTCCATAGTTCTTCATTTAATTCTTCCATATAAGCAGCAACTCTCGGTTTGATGACTCCGAAATAATGATCGTCCATTTCCTGCCCTTTTGGAGGTTTTGCCCCGAAAAGCGTACGACCGGTAAATTGAAGGTCTTTTCTCTTTTCATACATTTCTTGTGTAATAAGAAAGTACTCTTGCTCCGGACCAACCGATGTGCGGACACATTTTGCATCCTCATTTCCGAAAAGGCGAAGAATACGAAGCGCCTGTTTATTCAGTGCTTCCATTGACCGAAGAAGCGGTGTCTTTTTATCCAGCGCTTCGCCGCCGTAGGAACAGAATGCAGTCGGAATGCACAATGTTTTTCCTTTAATAAACGCATACGACGTCGGATCCCATGCGGTATATCCTCTCGCCTCAAATGTTGCACGAAGTCCGCCTGACGGAAAAGATGAAGCATCCGGTTCTCCCTTGATCAACTCTTTTCCTGAAAACTCCATGATCACTCCGCCATCCGGTGAAGGAGAAATAAAACTATCATGTTTTTCAGCGGTCACCCCGGTAAGTGGCTGAAACCAATGGGTATAATGAGTAGCTCCATTGGCAACCGCCCAGTCTTTCATCGCCGATGCAACTGCATTGGCCACACTGATATCCAGTTTTGCCCCCTCATCGATCGTTTTTCTCAATGATTGATAAATCTTGGCTGACAAATTCGCCTTCATTACCCGATCGTCAAAAACCTTACATCCAAAAAATTCTGATACATTTTTCATCGTGTCACTCCTTTCAATCTGAAAAAGGCAAGAACTCCTTTCCTAATAACACTCTCGTACCGAAAAGACGCCCTTGCCTTTTAATCAAATTGTATTTTATTTTAAAAGAAAAAGCGCCTCTGAGATCCTATCTCAAAGACGCCCTTGCCTTTACTCGCTGAATATTACACTTGCAAAAAGGGATTGTCAATCTTTTTTTGCATTGTTTTATTTTTAATACAATTTCATACGATCATTGACAAACGACATTTTTCGCTGTATAAATAAATGCAAGTGAGCAAAGGCGTTCATTTTTAATGCAGATTTTCTGCCCTAAAAATGAGTGTCTTTCTTTTTATTATCAGAAAGGTAGGTAGCGATCATATGAAAATGGAAGGTCAAGTACGCATTCCTTCCGGATGTGCAATTTCTGCAGTTATTTCCAGAGAAGGGAAAAAAATATCCGGAGATATTATCACAAATTCCATGAAACCGATGCACGACCGTTCCAACGGACTGGGCGGAGGTTTTGCCGGATATGGAATTTATCCTGATTATAAAGATTTTTATGCATTACATATGTTTTTTAACTCTCGCGACACCCGAAAAACATGTGAAGCATTTTTAAAAGAACGATTTGAGATTGTTCAATCTGAAATTATTCCAACCTATAAAATTCCGGCAATCAAAAACGAACCGATTATCTGGAGATATTTTGTTGCTCCCCTTCGCTCTGTCATGTCTTCTCTTCAATTAGAGGAAAAAGAATTTGTTGCAAAATGTGTTATCCGGATCAATGATGAAATGCCCGGAGCTTATGTATTTTCCAGCGGAAAAAATATGGGAACATTCAAAGCGGTCGGTTATCCGGAAGATGTCGGTCTTTTTTACAGACTTGAAGACTATAAAGGTTATTCATGGACCGCCCATGGACGATATCCAACCAACACGCCGGGCTGGTGGGGCGGTGCGCATCCATTTACTCTGCTTGATTATTCCATCGTACATAACGGAGAAATTTCTTCTTATGATGCAAACCGCCGTTTTGTCGAGATGTTCGGTTATAAATGTACGCTCCAGACCGATACGGAAGTAATTACTTATATTATGGACTACCTGCTCCGTGTTCAGGAACTTACCTTAGAGGAAGCTGCCAGCGTCATTGCAGCTCCTTTCTGGAGTACCATTTCTGCAAAATCAGATTTAGAAGACAAGAAAAAACACATTTTCCTACGGACGATGTTTCCAAGTCTGCTCGTAACCGGTCCATTCTCAATCGTCTTTGGATTTAACGGCGGACTGATGGCGCTTAACGACCGGCTGAAACTGCGTTCCATGGTTGTTGGGGAAAAAGATGACAAAGTTTTCATTTCCAGTGAAGAAGCAGCGATCCGGACGATGGAACCGAATGCTGAAAATATCTGGTATCCGGCAGGCGGTGAACCTGTAATCATCAAAGTAAAGGAAGGTGCATTTTAATGAACGCCACATTATTATATCCCGAATTTGAAGTCGTAAGAAACGAGCAGCGATGCATCTCCTGCCGGATCTGCGAACGACAATGTGCAAATCATGTACATATTTATGATAAAGAACACAAATGTATGACACATGACGAACGGCTTTGCGTGAACTGCCATCGCTGCGTTGCTTTCTGTCCGACTAATGCATTGAAAATTGTAAAAAATGACTGTACATACCGTGAAAATATCAATTGGTCAAATCAAATGATCAAAGAGATTTATAAACAATCGGAAAGCGGCGGAGTTCTTCTTTCTTCTATGGGGACTCCGAAACAACTCCCTGTTTACTGGGATCACTTACTGCTCAACGCTTCCCAAGTCACCAACCCGCCGATCGACCCTTTGAGGGAACCGATGGAGACAAAAGTATTTCTTGGTAAAAAACCGGAAAAAACCACTCGCTTAGAAAATGGGCTCTTAGATACAAACTTGCCGCCACAGTTGGAACTATCCATGCCGGTTATGTTTTCAGCAATGAGTTATGGTTCCATCAGCTATAATGCTCATGAAGCTCTTGCATTAGCCGCTTCAGATCTTGGAATTTTATATAATACCGGAGAAGGTGGTCTCCATGAAGATTTTTACTGTTATGGAGAAAATACGATCGTGCAAGTTGCTTCCGGTCGCTTTGGTGTTCACGAAGAATATCTGGAGGCTGGAGCCGCAATTGAAATCAAAATGGGGCAGGGTGCAAAGCCCGGTATTGGCGGTCATCTTCCCGGAACTAAAATCGTAGGCGACGTATCCCGAACAAGAATGATCCCGGAAGGTTCTGATGCCATTTCCCCTGCTCCTCATCATGACATTTATTCGATTGAAGATCTGCGTCAACTTGTTTTTTCTTTAAAAGAAGCGACTCAATATCAAAAACCGGTCATTGTCAAAGTCGCTGCAGTACACAATATTGCCGCAATCGCAAGCGGTATCGCCCGAAGTGGTGCCGACATTATCGCCATTGACGGTTTCCGCGGCGGTACCGGCGCGGCTCCTACCCGAATCCGCGATAATGTCGGAATTCCGATTGAACTGGCACTTGCCGCTGTAGATCAACGACTTCGCGATGAAGGAATCCGTAATCATGTTTCTCTGGTTGTCGGAGGTAGTATCCGCAATTCCGCCGATGTTATAAAAGCAATCGCCTTAGGTGCCGACGCTTGCTATATCGCTACAGCCGCTCTTCTTGCTCTCGGATGTCATCTCTGCAGCACTTGTCAGTCCGGAAAATGCAATTGGGGTATCGCCACCCAGCAACCGGAGCTTGTAAAAAGACTAGATCCGAAAGTCGGCAGTCAGCATTTAATCAATCTCATGACCGCATGGAAGCATGAAATCAAAGAACTGATGGGCGGCATGGGAATCAATTCGATTGAAGCTTTGCGTGGAAACCGTCTGATGCTTCGAGGCATCGGACTAACCGAAAAAGAACTGGAAATACTCGGTATTTCTCATGCAGGAGAATAGTAATTCAAAAAATCACATTATTATTCAAAAAAAAACAAAAAAGTATGTTGAGGTATGTTATAATATGGAAATCATAGATGCTAAAACTTTAGATTACAAAGCAATCAATGAAGCATTGCGCAGATCAGACGACGCCTGTACGATCCAAAACTGCTGTGGACAGCGGTTTCTTGCCTCCGGAATGTCTCAGAAAGATCTTACGATTTATGGAATACCGGGAAATGCGTTGGGCGCGTATTTAAATAACGCTGCGATTACCGTATATGGCAATGGGCAGGATGCCGTTGGCGATACAATGAATGAGGGACAGATCCTGATCCATGGAAATATCGGAGACGCTGCCGGTTATGCAATGCGTGGCGGCAAAATATATGTAAAGGGAAATGCCGGATATCGTGCCGGAATCCATATGAAAGAATACAAAGAAAAAAAACCGCTTATGATCATCGGCGGATATGCCGGAAGTTTTCTTGGGGAATATCAGGCAGGCGGGGTCATCATCGTTCTCGGACTCTCACGAAATAAAAAACGGATCGTTGGAAATTTTCCATGCACAGGAATGCATGGCGGTAAAATATTCTTACGCGACGACTGTCACGATATAAAATTTCCCGAACAAGTAACCGCCCGCCCGGCGTCCCGGGAAGATTTGGATGAACTTCGTGAATATTTATCCGATTTTTGTTCCGCATTTAATTATCAAATTGATGATCTTCTATCGGCTCCTTTTACCGTCATCACCCCCGACAGTAAAAATCCGTATAAACAGATGTATGTTGCAAATTAATAGAAAGCAGGTTGATTTATGAAATATTCCTATCAAGAAGTCATCCAATATATACAGGAAGAAGACGTGAAATTTATCCGTCTTGCTTTTTGTGATGTATTCGGAAAACAAAAGAACATCTCTATTATGCCTGATGAACTTCCCCGCGCCTTTGAATTTGGCATCGCTATTGATGCTTCTGCAATTACCGGATTCGGAGATGAAAATCATTCCGACCTTTTCCTGCATCCGGATCCGGATACTCTGATGCCTTTACCTTGGCGCCCGGAACACGGCAGTGTGGTTCGGATGTATTGCACGATCACCTATCCAAACGGAGAGATTTTCGCCTGTGATACACGTTCTATTTTAAAAAAAGCTATCCGAGATGCCGAAGAAAAGGGCTATCGGTTTTTCTTTGGCGCAGAGCAGGAATTTTATCTTTTTTATTTAGATGAACTGGGAGAACCGACGAATATCCCTTACGACTATGCCAGCTATATGGACATTGCCCCGGAAGATAAGGGCGAAAATATCCGCCGTGAAATCTGTCTCACATTAGAACAGATGGGTATTTATCCGGAAAGTTCTCATCATGAAGAAGGTCCGGGACAAAACGAGATCGATTTTCGTTATTCCGATCCACTAACCGCTGCAGATAACGCGATGACATTCCAAACGGTTGTAAAGACCATTGCAAGACGCAACGGACTCTTTGCTGATTTCACTCCTAAGCCATTAAAAGATCATCCGGGAAACGGTTTTCACATTAATGTATCCGTCAATGCCTCTGATAAAGAAGATCACATGGATCAGATTATTGCCGGAATCCTGGAAAAAGTCTCTGATATGACTGTTTTCTTTAACCCGACAGAAAACTCTTATCAACGCTTTGGAACCAATAAGGCTCCGCTATATATTTCCTGGTCCGATGAAAATCGGTCACAACTTGTCCGTATTCCGGCCGCTGTTGAAAAATACCGCCGTATGGAACTCCGCTCTCCTGATCCGACCACAAATGCTTATCTTGCATTTGCTCTGATTATTTATGCATGTATGGAGGGTATGCAAAAAGAATTGACTCCGCCTCCGGCAACAAATATCAATTTCTATCACGCGGATTCGGACACGCTGAAAAAATATCCAAAACTGCCAGAAACATTCAAAGCCGCTTGTGCTGCTGCAAAAAACAGTTGTTTTATCAAAGAACTGATACCGGCTTCAATCTTAAATCTTTATTGTAATAAATAATCTGTTTTTCAAAGGAGGAGGTACGACATGAGTTTAAAAGAACGTGTTTACAGTATACTGATCGTATCTGCAACCGACAGTTTTACCTCCGCCTTTACCGGTATACTTCCAAAAACCAGATATTTTCCACTTCACAGTGTTACCAGTATCAGTGCCGCAAAAAAAGTCCTTGCAGAAAAAACTTATGATTTTGTCATCATCAACGCTCCGCTCCCCGATGATATGGGCACTCGCTTTGCAATCGATGCCTGTACCAAAAAACAGACTGTCGTTCTTCTTTTAGTAAAAAATGATCTCCACGAAGAAATTCATGACAAAGTAGTCGAATATGGTATCTTCACATTATCAAAGCCCGTTTCCAAACCTACTATGCTTTATGCGCTCAGTTGGTTAGAGAGTGCACGTGAACGCTTGAAACAATTTGAGAAAAAATCTTCCTCTATTGAACAAAAAATGGCTGAAATCCGTTTAGTAAATAAAGCCAAATGGCTTCTGATCAATGAATTAAAATTCACAGAACCAGAAGCCCATCATTACATTGAAAAACAAGCTATGAATCGCTGCATATCCAAACGGATTATTGCCGAAGAAATCATAAAAACATACTCATAATATGATTTTCCCGTTTTCTTATTCCGGATCCGCGAAATGGATCAGCACTTTCAGCTTGCTTCCGCCATATTGGCTGAACTCTTCAAACGCCGCTTCCGCTTCATCCAATTCATATTCTGATTTTTTCGTCGGATCCTCACTTCCCGGATTCATCACGATCTTTTCCAAGTCGATCGCCCCTCCTTTTACAAGATCGATCAGTTCCGTAAAGTCAGCTTTCAGCGCATTTCTGGAGCCCAGAATATCCAGCTCCTTTTTCTGGATCATCGTAAAATTGAAATCCAGATTTTTCTTTCCCACGCCGATCAATACGACCCGACCGCCAAATGCCGCCGCATCGATACAATTTTGGAATGTGGACGGAAGCCCCACCGCTTCGATACATACATCAAATCCATGATGATCGCCCGTAATTTCTCGCACACGATTTGCGAAATTCTCTTCACTGTCATTTTTGATCATGCCCGCAAGTCCAAATGTATGGTATGCGTACTGCAGCTTTTCTTCCGCAATATCCGCAATATACACTTCTCCGCCTTTTGCCTTTGCCGCAACCGCCGCAAGCACGCCGATCGTTCCGGCGCCGATCACAAGCACCTTGTCTCCTTTTTGGATATCCGCTCTTGACACACCGTGATAGCTGATGCAAAATGGTTCGATCAAAGCAAGACTTTTCGGACTTAATCCTTTTCCGTCGTAAATCCGTTCAACCGGCATTGTGACATATTCCGAAAATGCGCCGTCTCTCTGCGCCCCCAGCGTCTCGTTCGACTCACAGCAATTTACCAGCCCGCGTTCGCAGGAGTAACATTTCTGACAGTTAAAATATGGATTGCATGTTACGATCATTCCCTCTTTTAACCCTCTGTCATTTTCCCCGATCTTTACGATCTGTGCGGAAAATTCATGCCCCGGAATCCTCGGATAGCCTGCATACGCAAATGTTCCGCGGTATGTTCCAAGATCGCTTCCGCAGATACCGCCATACAGTATCTTCAATAACGCTTCCCCCTGTTTTACTTCCGGCATCTCTGTCTCTGTCATCATCACTTTTCCCGGTTCCGGGATCATAATCGTTTTCATTTCATCTATCCTCCTAAAAAATCCTGCTCATCGTTCCATGTCGATATATGTTTCATTCCAGACAACAGCTGTTTTCATCGGCGCGCTCTTGGAGTAAATTCTGTTTTCATACGCATCGATCGGATCCGCAGTAAATTCTTCTTTCTCGATCAATTCCACGATCTCATCGTAACGGCTGTTTTGGAGGATCCGGATCGCTTCCTCCATGTGATCCTGCCTAAAGTTGATCGATCCGAATATCAACTGATTTTTAAATCCGAACGGCATCGTATCCACCGTTACTTCCGGTCCCAAAGAGAACGAATTGTAAATGCCGTTACATCCAAGCACGCCATATTGAAATGCGATTTCATGCTCGATCGCCGCCCCGCTGGAACCGATAAATACCGTTGCCGTACCGCCTAACTTTTCTCTGATCGCATCTGCAAGTTCTTCTTTCTTATCAAAAATGCTTCTTACATAAGACGCCCCTGCCTGTTTTAATGCAAACGAAACTTTCGGGCTGTCTTCCTCACTTCTTGCCACAAAGACGATCTTTGCTTCCGGATATTTCTGACGGATCAGATCCCCGATAAACATTCCTGTCGTTCCGAGTCCGAAAATGCAGACTCTTTGGAACGTTTCCTTTCTCGCAATCTCTCTTGCCTCTGCCTCCGTACACCGATGCTCCGCCATTTTCACCCGAAAGTTATGTGCTTCGCCCAAGTCTTCCATCCGTTCTCTCTGAAAGATCATACACGCATAAGGATCGCTGAATACTAATTTTTTTGCCAGTGTAAGCGGAATTTTCCCGTCTTTCACATATCCGTCCGGAATTTTCAGCAGCATATCCGGATGATAATAATTCCGGTCGGAAAACAATCCGTCTGCCTGATCGCACCCATATTCAAAATACGTCTCTTCCTCTGTGTATCTTGTCGGATCATAGCTGTTTCCTCCCCGGATCAATACGATCGCAAACCGGTTCTCGGACGGAACCCATACAACACCCTCGTGTCCGTTGACGAGCCGGTCACATTCTGTTGGAAACTTTTCTTTTAAATTTCCCTCACGTCCCATATTCATCAGCGTATGATCGGTTCCGCAAAATCCGACGAACACACTTTCCGCAAGAATCCCATCCTTTTCTTTTTCTCCCCGCAATCTTTGTCTCGGTATATTCCGTATCTCAACGTCTCCATATACCAGCGGTCTTTCTGCATCATTTTGAAAATATGTACCTTTTACGATCATGTTTCCTCTCTCCTATTCCACCATATTTCTTATTTTTTCCGGAACATCCAAATCCGGAAATCCATAAAAGTCTTTCGCATTTTCTCCTAAGATCCTGTTTTTCTCTTCTTCTGAAAGAGCAGATGTTTTTTCTATAAAATCTTTACTCATATCATAAGTGATCGCCGTCATTGTACGCGGATAATCACTTCCCCACATTATTTTCTCTATACCACATATCCCGATCGCCGTTCTGATCGCCTGAATCGCAGACGGATATGGGTAGAATTCTTTATGGAACAACCATGTGATCCCGCCGCTCTCGATATAGACATTTTTGTGCCGGGCAAGGGCGATCTGCTCTTCCCATCCGTTTGTTGTAACCATACCGAAATGTCCGATCGCAATTCGTAAATCCGGATACATCTTAATCAACTTTTCCATTTCTTTCACCTGGAGTTCCCCATCTGACAGATCAATGGAAATAAATCTTCCTAACTGGTCTGCTTTCGCAAAAATCTCCTTATGGTGCAGCAGATTCTGATCTCTCAGTCTTCCCGCGCAGATTTTGACCCCGTCAAATTGTCCGATCCATTCGCTGTCGATCTCCCGTTCCTCGTACAGACAACAGATTTTCATTCTTTCCGGATATTTCTTTTTACATTCCAGCAGATAACGATCCTGATTTCCGTCAATATATTCCTGCGTCACCACACAACCGCTGACTCTCGCATAATTCATATTGGCGATCAACATTTCTGCGGTATTGCGTCCATCCAGCATATAGGGCGGCATCATCTGTCGTATTTCCCCACCGAAATTACTTTTTCCCTCACAGAGTGCAAAAACCGGTTTTTCATCTACGCGTCCGCACTGCCGATCCCAGAGATGTAAATGTGCATCGATGATCATAAACATCCTCCTGTCTCGAAATTTTATCTTTTTCTTGCTTTCATTATAGGATTTATAGTACGATAATCATACAGGAACAGCGGACATATCTGCTATATTTATGTCTGCTTTTCGTACTTAATTCGTACTAAATCCAGATTTAATGAGGTAAAGTCCGTGAAAAACGACAATTTAAACATTACATTTTCCATAGAAGATTATCAGATCCGTATTCTAAAATTTACCTATGAATGTCAGACATGGAATACACCGTCACATTCACACAGCTCCAACAGTTATGAGATCCACTTTATTCCAAAAGGAAAAGGGACTTTGATCAGCGCGCAAAGTCCTTACGAATTATATCCGGATATATTGTATACAACCGGTCCTCATATTGAACATCAACAGTATTCCGATCCCGATGATCCCACTTATGAATACTGTATTTATTTAAGGATAGATAAATTGCATGCGAAGCAAAAAAATACGGCAGGCGCTTCCATGATGGCGTCTTTTTTACACTATCCGTTTTGGTATGGAAAGGACTGCGCCGATCTGCAGACGACGCTTGAGCAGATCCATCGGGAATTTTCCACCCCCGGTCCCGCCGCCGCAGTCATGCTGCAAGCTCTTTTCATGCAGTTTTTCGTCAAGATCCTGCGAAATTATGAACCTGCTTCAAATGCGGCGATCACCTATATTCCGATCCCTTTGATCAAATCCTATATCTTGATCGAAGACAGCTTTTTACTCGAATACGATACGATTACGCTGAAAGAACTGTCCAGCCGTCTCGGCTTAAGCCCCAGACAGACAAGCCGGATCCTTTTCAACCGTTACGGGCAGAATTTTCTTCAAAAAAGGACGGAAGCACGCATGGCTGCCGCCGTCACCTTTTTAAAAGAAAACCAGCTTTCGATCTCGGAAATCGCTTCCCGGCTTGGATATTCCTACCCCAATCATTTTCATGCCGCTTTTAAGAACTACTATAAAATGACCGTTTCCGAATATAAACGAACCGTCCTGAACCTCACATGACAATTTGACGGATGTCCGAAATCTGACGGCGAAAATCGGGCGGCAGTCTTCGGACGTAATCACCGGAAGTGCCAAAAGGCACATTCCGGGATTGTAAGCAGTCGCCAGGGTCTCGGGCAAGCCCGGACTTTGGCTCGTTGGTAGAGTAGGTTAGAGGGCTTTTGCCCTCTTTCCCCTCATCAAACCGTGCATGAGGTTCTCCCTCACACGGCTTTCCGTCATTCTTCTTTCTACAGCATTACGTCATGCTCCAGCCATTTTCCTTAACCCTTTTTCGTAAATGCTATTTCTAACAAATCCCACCTTGGACATTCGATTTCGTCTTTGGTGTTTCTTGTTATACCACCTTGTAAAGGTACAGACAATGTACCAGTCTATTGCTTGCATCCACTTTGCGTTTGTCTTGGTAGAATAGTAATTCTTCCACCCTGTGATTTTGGGGTTCAGATTCTTTATTAAATCTTCCTCCTTTGCAACCAGTAGGCTACGACTGTTTACATTCCTTTTAACCTCTGCTTTCATTCTCTTCATGGCTTTTCTGCTTGGGTACTGATACGTTTCCTTGTATAACTGTCCTTTGCTCGTTTCTGTTGTCATTCTTCGGTGGTGCATTCCAAGAAAATCAAATCCCTCTTTTCCATCCCACATACTGACAATCTTTGTCTTTACCGGATGTAACTTTAAATCCAGTTTTCCCATGATATACCGCAATAAGTTCCATGCATGTTTTGCACTCTTCTTATTCTTACAGATGATCACTGTGTCGTCTGCGTACCTTACAAGAATACCGTGGGTTAGTCCATACTTTTCCCACAGTCTGTCCAGTGTGTTTAAATAAATATTTGCCAGTAACGGAGAAATCACCGAACCCTGGCTCGTTCCCAGTTCAGAGATTGTCAGTATATTTCCGTACAATACTCCCGATTTCAGCCATTGCCGTATCAGTTTCAGTATTCTTCGGTCTGATATTCTCTGTTCTATTAACACCATCAGTTTGTCTTGGTTTACGTTATCAAAGAATTTCTCAATATCTGCATCTACTACATAATAGCCCTTGTTGTTACACGCTTTCCTTACCACTTCCAGTGCTTGTTTTGCGCTTCTTTTCGGTCGGAATCCATACGAACAATCTCTAAAGTCCGCTTCGAATACCGGCTCTATTGCTATCTTTGTAGCCATCTGTACAATTCTATCCTTGACCGTTGGTATCCCAAGAGGTCTTTCTCTTCCGTCTGGTTTTGGTATCATAACTCGCTTTACTGGGGATGGTTTATACTTTCCATTCCTCAGTTCTGATTTGATTTCTGACAGGTATTTTTCAATTCCCATCGCTTCTACATCCTCGATTTTGATACCGTCCACACCACTGGAACCCTTGTTCGCTTTTACCCGTTTCCATGCCTCAAAGAGTACATCATCCCGATATACCTTATCGTAAAGTGCATGAAATCTTCGGCTGTCACATTTCTTGGCTGTCAGATATAGTTTGTTTTGAAGTTGTCGAACTTTTTCTTTGGAGTTGTTAGTCTTCATGACATTCTCTCACTCTTACCCTCTCTACAAACATGAATGAAGTAAGGAACCTTCCCATAAACTGCGTTTTCTTTCACAGTTATAATCGGTACTATGTTCCCCTCCGACTCCCTCCCATCAGAAATACGCTTTCGCCAAGCTTATACGCATTCTCTTTACCTTTCGGTGATGGGTAGGGTCTCTCCAGTTCCAAACCACACTTTCCATACATACCGCTTCCCCTATACCGAGAGATTCTTCCGTGCTGCTTTTCCAGTTTCTTCACACGTTCCTTGGTTTTCGCCTATATAGGCCAGGCTCAACTTCTCTTTGCCCTCTTTCGAGTCTTTTTTTAACGATACGGCAGAATTCACTTTATGTTACGGTCTGCATGTTTGCTCGCTCCTCTTATTAAGGCTACTTTATCCACCCGCTTAGCACCCTGCATTACTGCAACGCACCGGGTTTAGCTACGCGGCTCACTGGCGATTACCGCGACCGGACTTGCACCGGCAAGTGTGATCCAGCTTCGCTGGACGCACCCTATATAAAAGAGGATGTGAAAAAACTCGATTGAGTTTTTTCGCATCCCTCTTTTTGCTTTTATTGTGTATAAATTGCTAGAATCCTACGCCGAAAAGGCGCACTCCCCCTACCCCATAGAGATTCTCTTTTTAAATCTATGCGGCAGTTCTATTTCTCATCTTTTTGTTCTGATATTTGTATAGATTATGTCCTATTGCCACAAGTAAAACTTCTAGTTTAACCGAATGAATACCCCTTCGGACAATTCTCTTGTACCAACGGTCATTTTTCATGATTCCGAAAGTGCCTTCTGCTTGTATCGAACGGTTCATTCGTAACAGCGCACCATGAATACTTTCTAAGTTTTCGATTACTTCCTGATGCATTGCAGTGAGTTCCTGATTGATCCGAACAGTTCGATTTTTAGCTGTTTTCTTACATTTCTCTGCATATGGACATCCACTGCAATCTTCACATTCATACAGTTCTTCCTTGCGTCCGTATTGATTTCCCCTCACACTTCTTCTGTATAAAAGATGAAATGCTTTATCGTTAGGACATCTCATGACACCTTGTTCATCAATTCTAAAATTAACTGCACGAAAGGGATCTTCATGATACTTTCGTTCCTTGGTTTCCTTTTTAAACATTGGAAACTTCATATACTTTTCCATTCCGTTCTGTTCGCAAAAAATATAGTTGTTATATGATCCGTAGCCAGCATCTGCCACAGGATACTTGGGATAGAAGCCATACGTTTGTTTGAAGTGCTTCATCAAAGGAATGAAACAGTCCATATCGGAACGATAATGGTTCACGTCAACAACTGCGATATATTCATCTGCTACACCAATCTGTACATTGTATGCCGGCAGAAGCTGATCATTGCCCATGTAATCCGTTTTGATGCGCATAAAGGTAGCTGATTTATCTGTTTTAGAATAGCTGTTACGATCAGGACCACAAATGTCAATTCTTTCTATATATTCCTGAAGTTTCTGACAGAAACCAGTCAAATGTTCATAATGACGCTGCTCTTTGGATTTTCTCTTTCCGCTTCCGTAAACAAATGTACTGATATCCAGATCCCATAAAAGCATTAGCTGATCAATGATTTCATTCAGATAATCTGGTACATACTCAGAATTCGTTGAAATCTGTACTCCACTCCATGCGATTTCTTTGTTGATTTCCTCAATCTCCCCAGTGATTTTTTCATAAAGCTTGTAACGGAACTTTTCGGTAGCCTTCTTCCAAACCCAGGTATATTTGTTGGCGTTTGCTTCAAACTTGGAACCATCGATGTAGATATGTTGCAAATCCACATGCTCTTCGTTGAAGATCGCTTGATTGATGTCGTCAAAAATGTTTTCAATCTTATCCTGAAGGACTTCGTTGATGAAATATCCAAATGTTCGGTATGATGGAGTCTGGTGATCCATGAGATACATGAATCTGATATTGACTTTGCAGTTGTCTTCCAGTTCTCTCAGGGAGCAGTAGCCGCTGGTCATAAATCCGAAAAGTACTGTTTTTAACATGTTGACCGGATTATATCTGAGTCGTCCAGTTGTGTACTCCGGAATATCTGTCAGATACTTATTTAAATCGATTCCTCCCATCAATCTGTCAAATGTTAAAACAGGATCCAGCAGATCCAAACAATCTGAAAGAAACAGTGGTAGATATCCTTGTTTTGGATTATTATAATTTATAGTTGAAATTTTCATCGCAAGTTAATTTTAACATAAAAGAGGACCTTTCGTTCATTTTGAACGAAAAGTCCTCTTTTTCCGTAGAGAGTGTTATTTCACAGCCCCCGCTTCATACGGGCGTGTCAAATGACTGCTGTACGACGGCTTTTTTCTTTTGCCGTCGTACGGCAGATAATTATTTCTTATTTTTAATTAAAAAAGAATTTTTATAATATCGCTTATTTTTATGTTTCTTTTCGCTAATAATGAGTCTCTCTACCTCACATTTTTCTTTCTACACTTCAACGCCATTCGGATATTCAACATTTAATTTTCCATTAGCCCCTAAATATTCTTCAATTAAGATGTTTCATATTCTAAGTGCTAATAACCTACGCAACAATAGAACGATTTGAAAAGTTATCCCGCTTTTGCTTACCATATTATTTTCTTAAATTAACATTCATGTAACGCCCAATATTACGCAAATTCATCGAGTCCTCTACAAACTGAAGTTCATCCCAATATGCAGACCTTTGATTATACACGCTTATAAATTATTGGTTCATCATATCCAAAAGTTCTCTTTCCATTAACTTCCATGCTTTCCGATACTTCCAGAAAATTGTTGGAAAACTTTTCCCAAAGTTTGAATGTCATTACCGGAGAGAACTGGCTTGTGCTGCCTCCCTCCCAGATTCCGTCCTTTTCATGATAAAGTGCCGGATCAAATTTTTCAGATTTTTCTAGTTTAGAGTAATCAACATTCTTCATAGAATCATATGAAAATGTATTTTTATCTTCTCCTTTTGGAATTTCATAAGAAGAAAGTAAAATTCCCTGTTCTATTTCCGTGATAAGGAAAAGATGTGGAGATGCATGACGTTTTCCATTAATTTCATAATAACTCTCTTCAACAACAAATTTTCCTTTGAAATCTTCAGGAAGGTTATTTATTTTGTCATTACAGATTGTATTTACATGTTCCGCATATGGATATGTTTTCCCTTCTGCCTGCATCTTATTAAATTGATCCTTATTATCAAAATGTCCTGTCATCATTCCTACAAAATTATCAAGTTTCATCATATACTTTACCTCCTGGTATTTGCCTAATCACACTATTCCTCTTTTGCTTTTGCCATACTGGCGATATCTCCCACTCCATTCAATACCATTGTCGGAAGATAAGCATAAGTTTTGAGTGTATCCTTCGTTGAACATCCAGAGAGAACCAATACAGTAGACATACCACTTTCCATTCCTGAAATCACATCTGTATCCATACGATCCCCAACCATTACAGCTTCTGCTGAATGACATCCAAGCATATTCAATCCTGTTCTCATCATCAGTGGATTCGGTTTCCCACAGAAATATGCCTGTGTACCTGTTGCCATTTCTATAGGTGCAATCAATGCACGACAAGCAGGAGCAATGCCGTTCTCAATCGGTCCGGAAACATCTGAGTTTGCTACGATCAGCTTTGCACCTTTCAAAACTAAATTCGTTGCTTTTGTTAATGTATCCAATGAATAGGAGCGTCCCTCTCCCACAACAACATAATCCGGATTTACATCATTCATTGTGATACCTACATCATAAAGTGCATTTAACAGGCCGGCTTCTCCTATCACAAATGCCGAACAGCCTGCCGCCTGTTCTTTTAAAAATGCGGCTGTTGCCAATGCACTGGTATAAAAATGTTCTTCTGGCACATCAAGTCCCATCCTAGCCAGTTTCTGATTTAATTCTCGTGGTGTATATCCACTATTATTTGTCAAAAACAAATATTCTTTCTTTTCATCATGCAACCACTGGATGAATTCTGGAACACCTGGCAATATCTGATTGCCATGATAGATCACACCATCCATATCACAGATGAATCCTTTTTTTTCATTAAAATCGATTATGGATTTTATCATGTTCATATGCGCCCTGCCTTTCTTGTTTCTTTAGAATACACCTTACTCTTTTCATAATAGAATAAAACTCTTTTTTCTACAAATATTTTTATATTATATCATCCACACATGAAATCAAATACATAGCACTGTAAAATCAAAGTAAATATTTCGATCAACAGAACCTTTTATGTCAACATCTCTTTCACACAAGTACTCCGATAATCACTCGGTGATATTTTATATCTTTCTTTAAATACTCGGTTAAATGTTCTCTGACTTTCAAATCCACTATCCAGACAAATGTTTGTAATAGAATCACTCGTATTTTCCAAACGATGGCATGCATAGTTCAGCCTTGCATCGTTAAGATATTGATTAAAGTTTCTATGGAATGTTTTGGAAAAGAGTCTGGATAAGACATATTTGCTCACCCCCAGATCTTTTGCCATCTCTTCCAGCGAAAATTTCTTCTTAAAATTTGCTGATATATAGGAAACTGTCCGGTAAATAAGATCGTTGCTCCCCACATTACTCTTTTCTACCAAATTTAATTTTCCTATGCAGCGTGCCAACACAATTTGAAGATAGGCCTGTGCAACAGTAATATCCGACTGTTCTGTCTCTAAAATTGCATTTATAACCCTATATACCTCCGGTTCAACCTTTTCCGCTTTGATGATTGGGTATTCAGGAGCCATGGATTGCATGATATCTGCAAATTTGGCTATCGTAAATGGCGATGCAATCAGATAAGTCGCTTTATTTACACCGGGTGTCAGTACCTGATAGTGATGAATAACATCTGGAAATACAAAGCCTATATCTCCTTTTTCCATATGGTATAGTTCCTGTCCGACACCAAGTTCTAATGCTCCACTTGTTACACAAACGATCTCCAGTGCATTATGAAGATGTGGTTCAATATGTTTTGACTTCCTATTTATTGCTATGATCTCCTCTTTTGTGTCAACATATTTTAACTGCATGAAATACTCCCCTTTGCAACATTTGTCTATATCTTCTTTCGATTTGGCAAGCAATCCTTTTACACCTATCTTATAATCAACTTGTAAATAAGGAAAGGAGGAATTGCAAATGAGCAACCTAAAAAAATATCTGAATGACCTTTTAGTATTCTACACTGAATATTTTGAGCATCCTTACCATGTATAAATACTAAAAGGTCTATTTTGTGAAAACTGAATATTTTCTTAAGGCCATTTCACAAAAATGAAGCGGTCCTTTTTTATTTTCAAAATACAGTTCAATCACTTTATATATAGAAAAAAGCACTGTCTCATCGAGCAATGACCAGACAACGCTTTCTCCTGTCAATTCTAATTTATGTCTGATGCATCTGTTACTTCATCTGCAGCAATTCCTTTTTCTGCTTTCAGTTTTTTATTTGCATCTTCTACATTCATTCTTGAAAGTACAAACATAATCAATACATCAAAGATTAACGGAAGCCAAAGATACATAAACTGCATCATATCAAGTGCAGACTGCGGCTGAGTTGCATTTGTTCCGATATATCCACTGAACTCAAGCAGCCATCCAACAACAGCGGTTCCAATACCTCCACCGATTTTTACGCCAAGAGAAGTACAAGAGTACATCGTTCCGTCAATTCTCTTTCCCTGTGTAAGATAAGTGTATTCAGAGCAGGATGCGATAACTGCATTCATATCTCCCTGCCATGGTCCCTGACCTAAGGCTGCAAGAGCTGTAAATGCCATCATCAGCGGAACACTGCCCATATATCCGGCAACAACAACAAGTGCTCTACCGATGACTGCTAAGACGTAACCTCTTAAGTTCAGTTTATACATACCTTTCCACTTACCAACTAATGTCGGTGTGAAAATCAGGGCAATGATCAGTGGAATATTTACTGCCCATGCAAATTGTCCAAACAAATTCTTATTTTTCAGTACCCATGTCATGTAATAAATGCCAGCTCCAATCATGGCACCATATAACTGCTGTAAAATATATGTTCCACAAATCATCATGTAATATTTGTTTTTGACAAGAAGCTTGAATGCCTGTACCATTCCGTACTTTTCATTATCATCCTTTACTGCTCCTTCGTTAAGTTCTTCCTCAGGAAGTTCCTTAACAGAAAGTGCTGAAATCGTATTTACGACAAGACCAATGATTGCATAGATAATAGCAACCGTTCTCCATGCTGCAGCATCTCCACCACATTTATCTACAAATCCAACTGTAATTGCCTGAATCAGAAGACTTGTTGAAAACGCAAAAATAAAACGGTAAGATCCCATCTGCACACGCTCTTTGCTGTTCTTTGTAATCAGTGACGTAAGTGCTGAATAAGCAATATTGTTTGCTGTATAAAACACACCATTTAACAGTGTGTAAGAGATAAAGAACCATGCATATTTAGCCGTTGTTCCCAAGCTGACTGGTACTGCAAAACAGCAGACCAGCGTAATGGCACAACCAATATATCCATATAGCATCCAGGGTTTCGCTTTTCCCATTTTACTGTGTGTTTTGTCAATCATTGATCCAAAAAATATATCCGTAAAACCATCAAATAGTTTTGATACGGCAATCAGGGTACCTACGACACCTGCAGCAAGTCCTACTGAGTCCGTCAAATAGACCATCATAAAAGATGTCAGGAACGCATAGACTACATTACCTGCAATATCGCCTGATCCATATCCAATTTTGTTATACCATTTCAAATACTTTTTTTCTTCCATCGAATTTCTTTGCTCCTCATCTTCATCGCACTTAGAATCTCAATATGTCTAGCAGCGTATGATGTCTAATTCTAGTTTTTTCTCTGTTTTTGTCTGATTGCTCTGTATATCCGGACTTTACATCTCAATCAGACTCTCTTTCCTTGTTTACGGGTTACATGAAACTTTATTATCCCTTTATATACGGTATCAGTGTAAACTGGAACCGGAATGATACATCATCAAATCGGTACTGCTCCAATACAACTGGACCACAACTATTAGAACCAATGCCATTTAGTGCATAGTCAACACAAAATACTACACTATCTGATTCTGTCAGTTCATAATTATGCGTTTTCTCCTCAAGTTCTTCCTGCGTATAATAAGAAGCATTGAATGAGAAGGCATTTTCCGCAGAGACCACAATTCCATATCGGCTGTTGTTAAGCTCTACATATTCACAATCATAATGGCTTCCATTTTCCTGTGGGCGAATATAATCCTCATGCAAATCATCTACATTTGCCTGATACAAACCGTGGCTCGCAGCCTGATGTTTGTCACAATAGCTTTCCTGTGGTCCCATTCCAAAGTATCGTGCAGCCGAAAGTTTTTTATCCAGGAACATCCTCACACCAAATCTTGGCAGGTCCGGAATTCATCATCTTTTGTTACTGCAATATCTGCATCAATCTTTCCAGCAGCTTCTATTTTCCATGTGATCGTCACATCAAGAATCTTCTGTACTGTCTCTGCCACAACGGATGCATGGCTTGTAATTTTCACACCATGCTTTCCCTGCACGACCTCTGTCGTGTAAGCTCTTGTATAAGCTTTATCATAATGGGCTTTCTTCCATTCAGACTTGATGTACATATCATTATCTGTTGGTGCCCTCCAGATATTTAATTCCATCGGGTGGTTCAGATATTCCCGACCTGCAAATTTCATCTCTGTAAAAAGTGCAGTCCGTTTGTCTATGGTATAAGCAAATTCACGCCCCTTGATATGGATCTGTGTATCATTTTCATTTACCTGTAACTCAGAGCCACTGCTGTTTTTTGTAGCCATTTCTCAGCAAGTTTACATTTTGCACCGTCCTTGCTCACCTCAATTTCATCGAATCCAAGAATATGGTCTTCATCCAACAGTGGCAATTCCTTTTTCAGATGGTAAATAAATTTTAAATAACATTTTCCACTCTCTGGCACATTGATTTTAAGGTTTATTTTTCCTTCACTGTGTGGTGCTGCTGAAACTTCTGGAAGTTTACCTTTGCTGATCACAAGCCCGTCCTGCGTCAGTTCATAGCTGATCTTCACATAATCTTTCAGAGTCATCAAAATCCATGTAGTTATGAAGCACCAGTTCTCCGCTTTCTTTGTCATAGGAAATAACCCTTGCCGGGCGATAAACATTCTTGTATTCCAAAAGTCCTGTATGTACCGTTCTGTCCGGATATACTAATCCATCCATACAGAAGTTGCCATCATGAATTTCTTCGCCATGGTCGCCCCCATAAGCATATATAGCCTTTCCACTCTCAGCAGTTCCATGAGCAATCGCGTGGTCACACCATTCCCAGACAAAGCCGCCGCACATTTTATCATTATCCTGAATCATCTGGAAGTAATCCTCAAAATCTCCAGGTCCGTTTCCCATACTGTGACAGTACTCTACCAAAAGGAAGGGTTTGCTTCCATCTTTATCCAGATACTCCTGAATTTCGGAAAGCGCCGGGTACATCCGGCTGTACACATCCAGATTGCTGTAATCATATGTTTCATCATAATTACGGTATCTTGCACTCTCATATTGTGTGATGCGGTCTGGATCAAAATTCTTTGCCATTCCAGTGCTTTTTCAAAGTTGCAGCCATAAGCACTCTCATTTCCCATTGACCACATAACAATACAGAAACGGTTTTTGTCACGTTCCACCATGAGTTTTACGCGATCAACGATTGCCTCTTCCCATGCCGGATCATCTGCAATCATCTCATTCCATCGTTTGAACCGATTGTAATCGGTGTCTTCTTTTCTGTAGATCATAAATGGACCATGAGCTTCAATATCTGCTTCATCTATCACCATGAATCCATACTTGTCACACATTTCATAGAAAAATGGTGCGTTCGGATAGTGGCTGGAACGGATCGCATTAAAATTATGCTGCTTCATTAACATAAGATCGGTTGTGAGCTGTTCCAGACTGATTGTAAATCCAGTAACCGGATCAGAATCATGTCGATTGACACCACGGAATTTAATCTTCTGTCCATTTAAATAAATAACCTGGTCTTTAATCTCTATCTTTCTTAATGCAATGTGATCTACAATTACTTCATTCTCTGTTTCAAGAATCAGTTTATATAGATATGGATTTTCTGTATTCCAAAGTTCCGGACTTGCAATTTCTAATACAGCTGTTCCTTCTTCAGCAATACTTCCTAATGCTACAACTGCTCCGTTTCTATCTTCAATCGAAATTTTTACATTTAACGGAGAGTAGAATTTCATTTCAATTTCTACTTTCGCAAGCATATCCTCAATTCTTGTTTTAATATGATAATCACTGATTGCCTGTTTTGGGCGTTTCAAAATGTACACATCCCGGAAAATACCACTCATACGGAATTTGTCCTGATCTTCCAAATAGGAACCATCACACCACTTCATGACCAGAACCGCTATGCTGTTCTCTCCGTCCCGAAGGAGGTCGGTGATATCAAACTCACTGGTCATATGAGAAACCTGGCTATACCCTACATAAGAGCCATTGATCCATATATAAAAGCAACTGTCTACTCCTTCAAAATTCAAGAAAGCTTTTGGTGCATTTTCATCTTTGTGATAAACAAAGGTATGTGCATATGTTCCACATGGAATATCCTGTGGTACATACGGTGGATCAAATGGGAACGGATACCTGATGTTTGTATACTGATGTGTGTCATATCCTGCCATCTGCCATACACTCGGAACCTGAATCTCATCAAAATTTTCTGTATCATAATCTTTCTCAAAGAAGGGTTCCTGAACATCATAGATACTGTTAAAATACTGGAACTTCCAAATTCCGTTCAATAACTGCATTCGGTCTGACTCTTCCCTGTGCTCCACCAGGTTATCCATTCTTTTGGATGCCGGAATAAAATAGGCTCTGGCTGGCATTGTATTTTCATGCAGTACGCTTAAATCCTCATAATAACGTGGTACAATCATAAATAACTCTCCTTTAATACATATACATTTTTTGCACTTTGTTTTTCCACAGCAAACCTTTTCTTTTACTTTTATGTTTACGTTTCTCTGTTTTGCTATATATATCTTATCCTAATCTGCAAAACATGTCTATGAATTGGATTAGACAAAATATACACTAAATGATACAATAATAAAAAAGGAAAAGAGGTTCTACCATATGTATATGAATACCGGTTATTTAAACCACTCCCATATGGATTTCAAAGACAAAAGTCGCCCACTGGTTGTAGGAAGTTGCGGTACTTACCGCCTTTCCAGCCATCCAAAGTTACCAACCTACCGTCCAAGGGGACGCCTGGATTATCAGATTATCTATATCACTGCTGGTTGTGGGCATTTTCATTTTGACAATGTGGATAACGAAACGATTGTCCCCGCCGGTAATATTGTACTGTACAGACCGAAGGAACTTCAGAAATATGAATATTATGGAAAAGATAAGACAGAAGTATACTGGATTCATTTTACAGGCAACAATGTAAAAAATATCCTACGGCAATATGGATTCCCGGATAAAGAGCGTGTATTTCAGGTCGGAACCTCTATGGAATACGAACAGATTTTCAAGCGTATTATCATCGAGCTTCAGCGTTGCCAAGATAATTATGAGGAAATGCTTGTCCTTCTGCTCCGTCATCTTCTTATCATCTTTCATCGGGAACTGACCAGGGAACATATTTCGAAAAATGAATACCTGGATCACGAGATGGATAACGCAGTTACCTTTTTCAGTGAAAATTATAACCAGAATATTAGCATAGATGATTATGCTGCCTCACGTGGAATGAGTGTCAGCTGGTTTATCCGAAACTTCAAAAAATACACAGGTTCTACACCAATGCAGTTTATTGTGGGAATCCGAATTAACAATGCCCAGATGTTACTTGAAACAACAACCTATTCCATCAATGAAATTTCTAAAATCGTCGGGTATGATAATCAGCTTTATTTCAGCCGACTTTTCCACAAACTGAAAGGATATTCCCCAAGAGAGTACCGAAAGATAAGAAACAAGTTCTAGAATCCACAATATCATAAATCCAGTTTCCCCTCCAAAAGAGGATGCCACGGAATCATCAAATCAACGATTCCATGGCATCCTCTTCTCTCTTTTTGCTATTCTTATTTTACAAACTCAACCGAATAATAATACATATACTCATTATCTGTATCTATGTGTTCTCCTGTAATGTCCTATGTCTGCCCCTTCCAGTGGCAGCCCCTCATAAACATCGTACTCGTATTCCCCCTCTTCCCACTGCCTTTCCAGTTCTCTGGATGTGAAATTCCCTGTCAGTGGTGTCAGCAATTCTATTTTTATGGTATCTTCCATTCGCTTCACCTCCCACGTTCTCTTCGCTGTTTCTGCTGTTTTTCCCACGCCTGCCCTGCCAGGTCTCCATAATCAGCACCCTCTATTGAGGGCAGGTTGCAAAAAACAACATATTCTTTTTCGTACTGCTCTTTTAACTGAGCACACGCCCATCGTCCGGCAAAATCATGATCGGTGCAGATTTCAATCTCTGTCACCTCCGGATGCTGTTTCAAAAAATGTTCCAATGCATCCGGTACTTTCATCTTTCTGACGTTCTGCCTGGTCCCTTCCTTCGGTGCAGCGACACCGCCCAAAGACAGGCGGTATTTATCCGCATTCCCTTCCAGTGTCATATGAGCCAGGGCGTCAATACAGGCTTCATATACTGCCACCCGGCAGCTTTTCCCAAGGGGGGGCGGAACACAAAAGCTGTACTGCTTTTCACTGCCTTCCTGTTCCATCCGGAAACTCTTTCCCCGGTTGTCATAGATTCCCCGCAGGAACGCATACCTTGCACGTCCCTGTTCATCCATGCCAACAAAAACAGCGTTATGGTAGGGGCGCTCTCATACAGGATTCCAAGCTGCACACAGTAATCCAGTACCTCATCCCGGATTCCCCTTTGGTTCAAATATCTCCGCACCCGGTAAAAACTGTCATTGGGCAGGGGCAAGGTAAAGGGCTTCTTTTTAGGCGCTGGTTCTGCTCTGGGAACATACACAGGCGTCTGCTCACACAAGATCTTTACGGCTTCCGTATATCCTATACCATCTACCTGCATCAAAAATCGGAGGGCAGACATTCCACCGATATTTCTGGATTTCCAATGCCATTTACTGGTGATCTCATTGATCTTAAAACTGTCATGGTCCTGAAGCTGCCATTCGTTTCTTGTCCTTGTCTTTTTCAGCCTTCCCGGTTGGTATGTCTGCAAATACTCATATGCCCGCACCTGCTTGGCTGCCTGATACTCTTCTTCCGTAACCCAAGACATCAGATCACCGCATTACGGAGCTGTTCTGCCTTATCGGTGCGCTCCCATGGTAGTTCCTTTCTTCCGAAATGTCCAAAGGCTGCTTTCTGCCGGAAAATCGGACCGGTAAGGCGAAGCGTATCTACGATCTGCTTTGGTGTCAGTCCAAACACCAATGGGATCGCCATTTCCAGACAGTCATCCGCACACACTTTTCCTGTTCCAAACGTATCCACCTGAACCATAACAGGCTGGGCAACACCTATGGCGTAGGCAAGGGAAACCTGACACCTGCTGGCAAGTCCGGCTGCGACCATATTTTTTGCAATATACCTTGCCATATATGCCCCAGAACGGTCCACTTTTGAACAATCCTTCCCGGAAAATGCCCCGCCGCCATGGGGAACCATGCTGCCATAACTGTCTACCATCAACTTTCTCCCAGTCAGTCCCGTATCTGCATCCATGCCTCCGCAGACAAAACGTCCGGATGGGTTGATAAGGATCTTTGTATCTTCATCCGGTGGAAGAAGACGAAGTGCCGGAAGAAGCACTTTTTTTCGGATCTCTGCTTCCAGTTTCTTCAGATTCTTATCTTCCGTATGCTGACAGGATACAACCACACTATCCAGACGAACAGGCTTCCCATCTTCATACTCTACCGTCACCTGTGCTTTCCCATCTGGGCAGATTCCTTCAATATAGCTGCTTCTTCTACAGGCAGACAGTTCCCGGACAATCCTGTTTGCAAGCACCACAGGCATAGGCATAAGCTGCGGCGTCTCATCACAGGCATATCCGATCGTGACGCCCTGATCCCCGGCACCTTGAAACCAATCCATTTGATCGTCAGACACCCCTTCCCTTTTTTTCTTTGGATTCCCTGACTGCATTGGCAATGTCCGGACTCTGCTGATGGACAAACGTATCCATGGCAACCCCTTCGCTGGAATATCCCACTTCAGACAATACTTTTTTGATTACACCAAACACATCCGGTTCATAGGCGCTAGTGATCTCCCCTGCCACAATGACAGTTCCCTTCGTGGCAAGCACTTCACAATCCACCTTGGAATTCGCATCATTTTTCAGACACACATCCAGGATTGCATCTGCGATCTGGTCGCACACTTTGTCCGGGTGTCCTTCTGTTACTGCTTCTGCTGTATATAAATTTTCTCATATGAATTTCCTCTCTTTCATGCAAAAAAGGCAGGATACCTTCCTTTTTACGGGAACATATCCTGCCTGATGTTTTGTCTCTATTTTTCTGTTATCACAAATTTTTCCAAAGAAAAACTCCCAGATAAAACTGGGGAGCCTCCAGAAGCTATACCTTACGGTTCTACGGCTTCGTTGAAACATTTATAAAGCACCCACTGTATCTTGATTGCCCAAGTGTGGGACTTAATTGTATTTCTTATTCGCCTGCTTGTTCTAAAACCATACTCTCAACTGTTTTACTAACATAAAAACCATTCTGTCTCATCTCAGACAAAAGCGAACGAACTTCTTCTATGATTCCCTGGCGTTTTGCCTTTACCAAAACACCCAGCGTCCCTGTAACAGTAAGACCCAAATATTTAGCAGTCTTCTTTGCAGCATTGTCATCCAAAATCACCAAGTCTGCATTCCGTTCCTGGGCAAGAATCATTACTTCTACTTCTCCGTCATGGAGTTTCGCTTTATACATTTTCTTTTCACCATGATCCTTAATTTGTTCTACATGAACCCACGCTCCTGCTGACTTAATTTGAACACAGGCAGAATCATCCTTTGCAGTCACCTCTCTAAATACTGCTGACGGAATTATAATTTCCTCATACATCTCTTTCAGAATATTTAATTTACCAATCCCGCAAAGAACAATCAGAGGTGTTGAATTGACAATTACTTTACGCATGCTCTAATTCCTCCAAGAATTCTTCCTTGTCATCAAACTGGAAGATAGAAATTTCATTCTGTCCTAAATATTTTATAAATTCTTCTTCTGTCATTCCGGCAATCTGTGAACAATATCCAATGGATACTCCATTCTGTTTGTAAAAACCTAATGCTACATATCGCCTTGCAAACTGGTTCGCTTGCTCTCTGCTCATTTTTGTATCGAAAAGGACTTCATCTGGTACACTAAATGCTATCTGGCACATCATCATCCCTCCTGACTATTTTCATTTCACAACACTTTTTCCCTTTACAGTTTACCACATTTAGCAAAAAATAGCCACTAAAAATCTTTTTCCCTCTTATGGCAATCTTGATTTTTCTGATAGATGGACACTACATCCAGATAGCTGCAAAAGTTCCCATCTTTGAACACTTTCCGACACTACACCTGTCCACGTTCCGTTGCACATCCCGCAACCTTGAACACTTTTTAGGTTATCGTTCTGTCTTTTGCTTGCAGTCGCGTCTCACATCCTGCACTTTTTGGGTATTTTTGAACACTTTCGGCAGGAGATTGATTCAGAGCACTCCAGGATACATCCGGAGAGCTGAAGAAAGTACCCACCTTTGAACACTTTTCACCTTTCAGGTTCTGCTTTTACTGCCACAAGGATGTTCCGGGCCTCCTTCCACTCATAAGAACAGGTTACCAGCGTCAGGGTTGTCTCACAACCTGCACCAGCTACTCCTGTTTCAAACAGCGACAGCGCTTTCGCCTGTGCTACATAAGCCTCCAATTCCTGCGGACTGTGAAAAGATGCCTGCTGGAAGCTGAACATGGACACATCAGCTTTCAATACTTCCGCTATCCGGTACTCTTCCATGCCTTCCGGCGTCTGAAAGAACACCCTTGGATGTGCTTTCCAGTAATCATAGGAGGCGTACCTGTCCAGATTCTCGAACATCGCCCCGCTGTTCATGTTGTGACCGTAGATAGTCAGATTCTTTGATTCTCCCAAAATACAGTCTGCCTGGAGGAACAAACTTCCATTGATGTCGTAGTTTCCCCAGTAATCCCTCCGCAGATAATACTCCGGATCTTCCCGGCTGCTCTGCATGACCGGATAATCGCTCCCAACCTCCGGGATCGTAAGCCAGCCCCGAACACCCGGATACTGGCGCTGGAGGGATCGAAGGTCAACGGCAGACACTCCCGGTTCTCTTCCAGCCTGTTCCTCTTTCTCTCCTGGAGAGCCCCGCCCGGAGGGATGTCCTCCGGGAAGCAGGTTTTTAACTCTTCCACCAGTTCCCGATTCTGCCTGGGAATCGCCACATAATCATGATAAATTAGTGCCGCACTAAGGATACAGACAGCACACAAGACTGCCTGCAGCATCCACAGCTTATTCTTCTTTTTTCGCTTCATCTGCTTTTTTATGTCTCTTCTTATAGAGCATAGTTGCCATGAGTCCGGCTGCTGATACGCCTAAAAGTGCAAACAGAAAGATTGGTTTCCAGTGATCATCTCCTGTCTGCGGCACACCCGGAGTTTCCGGTGTCCTTGCATCCTTCATCTCCACCTTCTGGACTTCCATAGTATCTTCCAGTGTAAACTTCACATCTTCTGCGATCTCATAGCCTTCCGGTGCTGTTATCTCACGCAGGATCAGTTCTTCCCCTACCGGAAGTTTCTCTACCAGATGCGGTTTCCCCTCTGTTACCCACTCTTCCAAAACTCCACCATCTTTATTTAAGATCTGAAGCTTGGCTCCTTCCAGTTCCTTTCCGGTGGTAAGGTCTGTTTTGGAGATTTCCACTTTGGAATAGGTATCCTTCATTTCCACCTTGGTCACACTGCCATCTTCCTTTACTTCAAACTCAATATCTTCCGCAGACACATACCCTTCTGCATAAGGCGGCAGCTCTTCATGGAGCGTATACGTTCCCTCCAGCAGTCCATAGACTACGTGCGGTTCTTTTGTGCTGATCCACTCCTCTACAATGTTGCCATCCTGGTCGATGATCTGAAGCTTCGCTCCTTCCAGTTCTTCCCCGGTTGTGGCATCGTTTTTTGTAAACTGGCTTTCTGTTGGCTGATTTTCCACTTCTTTTGTCAGCTTGATTTCTGCAAGATTCTGGTCTGTGTAAGAGGCATCGATCTCCCAGATTTCCTCATTCGGAAGATACCCCGGCTTTCTCACTTCCTCTTTCACATAATATTTCCCATGATAAAGGTCGCTGTCAAAGGTAAGCTGTCCCTTCTCATCCGTTGCTTTCTTCTCCAGCAGCGTGTCCTTTTCTACAAGAACCGCACCCTGCTGGGAGAGGATATCTTCTTTGGCATACAATCCAAAGATCACGCTTTCCAACTTCTCTTCTGTGACTGCATCCTTCTTTTCTACAGAAATGGAAATCTTCTGTCGCTCATTTTTATAAGCAACCCCTTCATAAACCACTGCCTGCGTATCATCCTCTGCGGTCAGGGTAAATTCTTTCTGTTCCGGGTTCAATACGAAATGGTCACCTGCCACCGTTTCTTTCAGATAATAAGAACCCAATGGAAGGTTGTTCACCACTGCTTTTCCTTCTTTATCTGTGACCAGTGTTGCTACCAGATCATACTTTTCATAACGGATGTAGCTTCGGGTGATTCAAAAGGGCAATGGCAATTCCAAGACGCTGCTTCATTCCCAGCGAAAAAGCTCCTGCCCGTTTCTTCCCTGTGTTCGTAAGCTGAACAATCTCCAACACTTCCTCAATCCTACTGTCAGGAAGTCCAAGAAGAAGCGTACGTACTTTCAGGTTCTCCCACGCACTTAAATTTTCATAAATAGGAGGCGTTTCAACCAATGCTCCGATATGATCTAAATCTTCCCTTGTCCACGGATGTCCGTCAAACAATATTTCTCCCTCTGTAGGTCTAAGCATTCCTGTCAGACATTTCAGCAATGTCGATTTTCCCGCACCGTTAGGGCAAAGAAGACCGTAGACACAATTTCCCGGAATACAAAGAGACACTTGATCTAATGCCCTTTGTCCGTGAAATACTTTCGTTATGTGATTCATTTCCACCAGATTCTCACTACATCCGGTACTGTTTTTTTCCTTCATAATCATTTCTCCTTTCCTGCTCTGTCATATAAGATAAAGGAGAAATATAAGGAAATTATAAGGATGAGACTATCATTATAAAACCGGCAGATTTCTCTGCCGGCAAGACTATCATATCATTTAAAGTTGTTCTATATAACTATACAAATTGTTCCAAATATCTCTTGGATTGCTGCAATGACTTAATCACTTTTTCTCGACTTCCTTCAAATGCCCTGTCTTCTATTTCAATACAGGCATACCCGTCATAGCCTATATCCGTAAGAGCTGACACATATTTTGCCCAATCCACATCACCAAGCCCCGGAATCTTTGGCTCCATATAGTCAAGTGGATATGCAAGTGTTCCACATTCCTCTAATTTTTCTTTGTACAATTTGATATCTTTAAAATGAATATGAAACATCTTATCTTTAAACTCATAAATCGGTTTAACATAGTCCAGTTTCTGCCATATGAAATGACTCGGATCAAAGTTAAGTCCAAAAGAATCACTCGGAAGCCTTTTAAACAATTCTCTCCAGATAACCGGTGTCGTCATCAAATTCTGTCCTCCCGGCCACTGATCTTTTCCAAACAGCATCGGACAATTTTCGATTGCAATTTTTATCCCCTTTTCTTCTGCCAGGCGAATAATCTCCGGCCATACTGCATCAAAAAACTTATAATTTTCTTCTATTGTTTTTGTCTGGTCACGCCCAATAAATGTTGTCACAATGCCAACTTGTAAAAGAGTTGCCGCCTCAATCACCTTTTTAAGGTGAGCAATATTATCTTCTCGTTTCTCAAGATTTCCATCCATTGTATTCGGATAATATGCCAATGCTGAAATTTCCACACCTTTTTCCTCTGCGTATTGTTTTACATATGTACAATAGTTCTCATCTCCAATGACCCTATCCACGTCAATATGAGAAACTCCTGCATAACGTCTCTCTGCTCCACCACATGGCCAACAAGCTACTTCCACGCATGCAAAGCCACTTTCCGCTGCAAAGTCTACTACTTCTTCATATGTCCAATCATCCAAAATTGAAGTAATAAATCCTAATTTCATGTCTTCACCCTCCTTTTCTACTGTTCTATTTTTACACGTATACCTTTCTTTGACGCTTCAATACTCGCAAAAACCGCACGCATCGCTGTCAAGACAGACTCGCCGGAAATTGTAGGTTCTTTCCCTTCTTCTACACTCTCCATAAACAAATCAATAATTCCAGTACTTGTCTGATGATCATTTGTCTGAATTGCCTCCACATCATACTCTGTACGAGTTCCGTCTTTCGCAATCACTACGATAGCATGATCTGCCTCATCATAAATACGCATAATTCCTTTTGTTCCATATAAAATAGTAGAATTATCCTCTGCCCCATAATAAGTCCATGATGCAGTCATCGTTCCTACAATTCCACCTGACATTTTATAAATACAAATAGCATTATCATCTACGCCGATGAAATTGTTATTCGCGTCTCTCTTATCCAGTGTCATAAGATGAGCGGTTGTCTCTGTCACTGTCTGTGAAGTCAGGTACTGAATCAAATCTGTCTTGTGAATACCAAGATCTGCCATAGCTCCCATAACTGCTTTTTTACTGTCAAAAAACCATGTATTTTTTCCCGGATCAACACTCCATGTTTCTGGGCCACCATGTCCAAATGTCGTGCGGAAGGTTAAAACATCTCCTATCACTCCCTCTTCAATCATTTTTTTAGCTTCTATATGCGCTTTAGCAAGTCGTTGATTCTGATCTATCATCAAAATCTTTCCGTTTCTCTTAGATGCTTCTACCATAGCCTCACAGTCTTCCAAAGTGGTAGCCATCGGTTTCTCACACAACACATGCTTTCCTGCATTTAATGCTGCAATCGTTATTTCTGCATGTACACTATTTGCCGCGCATACAGATACCGCATCAATATCATCATCTGCCAACATCTCCCCATAAGAATCGTAGGATTTCGCATTATATTTTTCTGCCAATTCCTTTGCCCTGTCTGAATTCAAGTCATAAAATCCAGCAAGACAGGCATCCTTATTTTCTAAATATTCTGGAATATGTCTAACCTGAGCAATCTTACCACATCCGATTATTCCTATTTTAATCATTACAAGCTCCTTTCTATTACACGAATGTAATCAATAGATTGTTTTGCATATCGGTCCATCAAATCCGTCTGTGTACTGAACTCTATCGCACTATATGGATCTGCCACACGATACATAAACTCCATAGTAAGTGAACCTTGATACCCAATACTTTTTAAGATACGAAGCACCTCTTTAAAATCTGTACTTCCCATCCCTGCTGCTTCTCTTGTATTGTCTGCAATATGCACATGTACAAGTTCATCCCGAATCATTAACAGACTCTCTGAAATGCTTCTCTCTTCAATACTCATATGAAATAAGTCTGCCATAATGCCTACTGCTTTGTGATTAATTCTTTTTACCAGAGCATAAGCTTTCGTAAGAGTATTTGCAAAATATGTCTCATAACGATTGATTGCTTCAATTGCTAGTTTTATCCCTTTTTCTTCTGCATAATCTGCTGCTTCTCTTATATTATTCACCGCGTTTTCTGTCAATTCTTCCATGGTAAAACCTGCTGGTTTTATAATCCGCCCTACCGGAGACGGTACTACAATAATAAGTTCAGCTCCTACTTTCACCGCAAAATCCACACTATCTTTTAAATATTGAACTGCTCTTTTCCCATTTTCTCCTTTGTCTGTCAGGTCTCTGTCTTCTCCAAAAATCCCACAAAGCGAATGACAATTGAGGTCATATTTTTTCATCATTATCTGACATTCTTCGGCATTCAATCCATATGGATCTGCTGCAAATTCTATTCCATCATAGCCACATTGCTGCAGTCTTTTACAGCTCACTTCCAGAAGTTCATCTCCGACGATCCACTGAGTCATTCCAATATGATACATATTTATCCCCCTAACTATTATTTTTTGCAATAAAGTAATTTCTTACTGCTGTAATTGCCAGCGCAAGTAAAATTACAATTCCGTATACCATATACTCGTAAAATGCATTAATGTGAAGCATATTGATAGCTGTCGAAATCATACTTAAGAGAATAACTCCAAAGAAGGTTCCTACAACACCGCCTTTTCCACCATTAATAGACGAACCACCAATAACAACCGCACCAATGGCCTCAAGCTCCATACCTTCTCCGGTAGTTGCCTGTGCCGCACTGATTCTTGATAACATCAGCATACTTGCGATACCAACCAATATACCACTAAGTACAAAAAATTTAATTTTACTTCTGTTGATATTTACACCAGACAAGTATGCCGCCTTTTCATTTGTTCCAATTGCAAATATCTGGCGTCCGGTCTGTGTATGCTTCAAAATCAAAAATACTGCAACAAATCCCAATAATAAAATCAGCCAGATTAACGGAAATACTCCGAATACTTTATAAGAAGATAAAAATCTATATTTTCCATATAGTGTCTGCATATATCCGTCTGTAATTAATAGTGCGATACTGTAAAAGATGCTTCCTGACGCTAAAGTTACAATAAAGGATGGTGCATTAAACAAAATAGATAATGCTCCATTAAAAACAGAACATCCAACACAGATTAAAATCCCGATAATAGACACTACAAAAGGATTCATACCATTATTCATAAGAATCGCCATAGTACACATAGCCAGTCCTACCATACGTCCTACAGAAATATCAAAATGACCGGAGATAACGAGCATGGTTGCTCCTGCTGCTACAAGCCCAAGCCCTGCCGCCTGCCCTAAGATACTATTAATCGTACTTGCAGTAAGAAATTTGTCATTTACAGAGTTTGTTGCCACACTCACCACTACAATAAATACAAATAATACAAATGGCTGAGATGTTAACAATTTTAAAATTTTCTTATTCATTGATTTTTCTTCTTTCATGATTTACCTCCAGCTTCTTTAGTTATATCCCAGATATTTCTTCATCAATTCATCTTCAGAAGTGTCTTTTGTTGCCACAATATCCACAAGTTCTCCTTCGCACATAACACCGATGCGGTCACTCATAGAAAGTAACTCCGGCATATCAGAAGATATAATAATCACAAACTTTCCTTCTTTTGCAAGTTTCAAAATGTGTTTATAGATTTCTTCTTTTGCCCCCACATCTACACCTTTCGTCGGTTCATCAAAAATATATACATTCCCATAATCAATGGCGCATCTTGCGATAATCGTTTTCTGCTGATTTCCACCGGAAAGACTTGAAACGGATGCATTCTGTCCCGGAACTTTTATTTCAAAATTCTGAATGCTTTCTGCCACCTGTTCTGTTTCTTTCTTCAGATTAATAATCTGATTTTTTTCATTATGTGTAATCATAATATTTTCTTTTACGGAACGAAGAAGCAAAAGTCCTTCCCCTTTCCGGTCTTCCGAAATCATAAACACACCTTTTTTTATCGCATCTTTTGGATTTTTGGGTGTAATCTCCTTATCATCAATGTATAACTGTCCGCTTACTTTCTTATCAGCGCCATACATCATTCTTACCAACTCCGTACGACCCGCGCCCACAAGACCTCCAAGTCCAAAAACTTCTCCTGCTTTTATTTCAAAACTAATATTTTTTACTAATTTACCATCAGAATAGTTTTTTATAGCCAATATCCGTTCTCCATATGGAAAATATTCTCTGGAATAAAAGCTAGAAGCATCTCGTCCTATCATATCGTGGATAATCTGCTCCGGATTTGTCTCTTCTTTCTTTCTGACAACAACTTGTTTACCATCCTTTAACACCAAAAGTTTATTTCCAATCTCAAATAGCTCCTCTATATAATGGGATATGTAGATAATCCCCATTCCCTGACTTGCCAGTTCTTTTACAATATCAAGCAGGATTTTGGTTTCTTTATCTCCCAGAGAAGCGGTCGGTTCATCCAAAATCAGAATTTTCGCATCATTTCTAAGTGCTTTTGCGATCTGAACACATTGTTTTTGTGCTGTAGAAAGGTCCGAAAGCATATCTTTCCCTCGAATCTTCTCAACTTTCATCTTTGAAAGAAGTATATCTGCCTGCTTTTCCTGCTCTTTCCTGTCTATCATTTTATATTTATTTCTTATTTCCTCTCCAAGGAATATATTATCTGCTACTGTCAGATTATCTACCATATCAATTTCCTGATAAATGGTAGCTATCCCAAGATTAATTGCCTGTCTTGGCTGAAGCGATTCAAAAACATCTCCAAATAATGTAAGTTTGCCGCCATCCGGTTGAATAGCGCCTGATATAATCTTAATAAGAGTCGATTTTCCAGCTCCATTCTCACCCACAAAACACAGTACTTCTCCCGGCGCAAGAGTTAGATTGACACCTTCTAATACTGTGACACCGGAATATGATTTTGATATGTCTTGCAATTCTAGTAAATTATTCATAATATCACCATCTCTTTTCTTCTGATATAAGAAGTGAGAAGATTAGCTCCTAACCTTCCCACTTTCTTTACTTAAAAAGGACTACATTTCTTTTAATATTTTAGAAAAAGTAAGCATAATCTGAAAAATTATCTTTAATAATCTGTGTCCATGCTTCTTCATCTACAGACCAGGAAATAACAGAAGTAGGATCATTTGCCTGATCTGGTTTTACAGATGCGATAGGACATGCGATATCCTGATTTATCTTATCATTTTTCACTCCATCAATACCAGCAAATACTGCAACTGCACCCTCAAGTCCCGGAGATGATGAAATTGTAAATTCAAGAGAACCTGCATTCATAAGGTCAACGCCGGTCTCAGAGCCTCCCTGTGCAAATACATGATAATCGTCGGCTACACCCATATCTTCGAGACGTGTAATAATTGCCGCTGCACAATCTTCATTAATTGCTCCAATAATAGAAAAATCTGCTCCAGAATTCACAAGATCTTCTGCTTCATTTGCTGCTGTTTCTGGATCATACTGTCCGTAACGGATATCTACACACTTATTCGCTCCTTCGGCTTCCGTAGCTTCTTTCAAACTTTTCTCAACAGTCTGACACACCACACTATCCATCGTTCCACTAATAAACGCATAGTTTTCACCCGGATAATTTTCTTTCATCCAGTCAACATATGTACCGCCCATGCTCATCCAGTCAAAATCAACCGCTGCTGTGAGGTCTACCTCATGATTCTTCATAACACCACATGCATCAAAGATAACACAACCAATTCCTGCCTCTGCACATTTCTCAGCAGTAGATACAGAACCTGCTTCATTCCAGGAAAGACTGATAATGCAATCCACGCCTTCATCAATCAGGTAATCAATATTAGTCTGCTCCTGCTCGGAATCACGGTTAGAATTTACAGATATAAACTCCGCTCCCGCTTTTTCACACGCCCATTTTGCACCTTCTTCCGCTCTTAAGTACCATGTGTCCGGTCCCGGTGAAATATAGCCAATTTTCATTCCACCTTTACTCTCTTCTGTTTTTTCTTTCTTGTCTTTTTCTCCACTTCCACCAGAACAAGCTGCCAAAGAGAAAACCATGATCACAGCAAACATAACTGCTAATACTTTTTTGAAATTTTTCATACTTTCAACCTCCTCGTTAAAATTTCATCTCTTTGAGTTATCCATATTATTGCACCGAATTGCACAAATGTCAATTATATTTTCATTATTTTTCAGAAATATTTTCATATTTTTCTCATTAGGAAGGTTGATTATTCATCATTTTTTATATTATATAGGTGTATATATTTTTTTTATAGTGTATTTTGTCCACTTTTCATTCACTTTACTTCAATTATTATTTTCATTTATTTTCATAGTTTTGCTATTTTTTCATAAATAATGAAATTCTCTGTTGCACATCACATAAATATATTATATTATTAACTTACAGGCATGTACTATATATTGAATATCCAAAATAAAATCTATTAATTGAAAGAGAGAAAATTATGAACAAAACAGACATTCCTTATGCAAAAATATCCGAAAAGGCAGGTGTTTCTGTTACCACAATATCACGCGCTCTAACGCAGCCTCGTTTAGTAAAACACAGTACCTTAAAAGAAATCTATCGCGCCATCGAAGAACTTGGCGGCATTTTACCTGACAATGCAAGTTCCATTTCATCAAACATCAGGATTCTTGCTATCATCCCATGTTTAGACAATCCATTTTATACTTCTATTGTTCAGGGAATACAAGCAGGGGCTAATCAAAACAATTGTCAATTATTGATTATGGGAGAAACTATTACACAGTATAATCTTCCACAAATATTACAATTCATTACTCAGTCCGATATTTCCGGCGTTGTTATTATGCAAAAAGTAGAGACACAGATTTTAGATCTTTTGAAAATGCGGACACAAGTAATACAGTGTTCCGAATTTAACGAGTCTGCCGATGTATCTTATATTACCATTGATAATATTGAAGCCACAAAAAAATTAATGCGCTATATACTCACCGCAGGACGCAAACGGATCGCTCTTGTAAACAACGATCCTACTCATTACACATATGCAAGACTTCGCCTTCAAGCCTACAGCGAGGCCTTAGAGCAAGCCGGAATCGAAATCGACCCTTCTTATATACTCACAATTCCCGAAGGAAAATTTAGCACCACCGTTGCTGCAGTATCCGCCATGTTAAAACGCAGTCCGATACCTGATGCTATTTTCTGTTCCTCAGATGTTATGGCAACCGCTGCACTTCGCGCTTGTATGTTAGATGGGTATAAGGTGCCAGAAGATATTATGATTGCCGGATTTGATAATATTGACATTTCCATAATGACAACGCCAAGTATCACAACCGTAAATCAACCAAAACACGATATGGGATTTATGGCCTGTACACAATTATTATCTATGATAGCCAATCCTAAAAAAGAGACTCAGAAACTCATCCTTGACACAGAACTGGTATTAAGAGAATCAACAAATTTTTAAAACCGGTATTCTTAGCACTAAAAAGGGGCTATCGGTTAATACCGATTTTTAGCTTCTAAATCTTAAAATAAGAATCTCCTGTAGAAATCAGTGTTTTTATACCTGATTTTCTACAGGAGATTCTTATTTTTTTCTTTTATGCATGTATTTTAGGGCGCAAAATCCCCTCAACTGCATTTTTGAAAACACTCTTTTCTAAGCAGCCTTTTCTTCGCTCTTTCCCTCAAATTTCTTGATCTTATCATGAAGAAAACGATGGTATTTATTTATATTTCTTCCAATCGCATACAGCATGAATTCTTTATATACTTTTTCGGCTGTCCGGTAATTGAAACGGCGAAAACCGTCATTTTCTTTGATATCCCCAAAATGTCCTTCTGTCTGAATGGAACGGATCTGGCGGTTCAAAATCCCTTTCTCACTTTGGATGTTTGCATGAGATTCTTCTTTTAAAGCTTCCCATTGTTCATTGATCTTCATGACCTTATTTTTCTCTGCATCTTTTTCAGCATCATATTTATAGAGACATTTTGCTTTATGTTCGCAGCCGTTGCAATCGGAACATCCATACACCTCAAACGTTTGAGTGTAACCAGCCTGTTCTTTTGTTTCGGTTCTGATATGATGAAGTTCTCTTCCGTCATGGCAGACATAATAAAGCTCATCCTCGAACATCTGTGTTTTCATGTTGTAATACTTCCCAATATCTTCCAGATAAGCACGTGTTTTTCGCTTTTCATGATCCTGCAGTTTGATGTAACTGGAAATGTTCTGTTTTTTTAAATACAGAAGATTCTTTTCACTACAATAACCACTGTCTGCCGTAACTTCTCTCAAGACAGCTCCAAATGCTTTTTTATGTTTCTCCAAGACCGGAATTAACGTATTATAATCTGTCCGGTCATTGCTTACATATGCCTGAACAATAAAATAATTCTCTACTGCTATCTGAATGTTATATGCTGCTTTTAATTGTCCATTTAGCATATGGTCTTCTTTCATTCTCATAAATGTAGCTTCCAAATCTGTTTTGGAATAACTGTTCCGATCTTTCCCCATGATTTCGAAGCATTCTTTATAGCCCATGAGACGTTCACCACAGGTTTCCAGCTCCTCATATAGTTGTTGGATTTCTGGTTTTCTTTTCCCTTTTCCATAAACAAATGTGATATGTTCCTGCTCTGCGATCTGAAGCAGATTTTTCTGGAGTTTCAGAATCTCCAACGGAGAACAATTGTCAATTTCGATGATTGTATTATTGGACAACTTTTTATGCTTTGTCAGTTTTCGTTTCCGGTTCTTTTCAATGACATCCCTTACTTTCTCCATTCCTTCGATCACAAACATATGAGCATGGGGAATGTCATATTTGATGCCATACTCATTTTCATCAACCAGAACATTATATTTCTGATACAGCGAATCAATCGTATCTAACAATCCGCTAGATGGTAGTTCAGCGTCCTCTCCAGACAAACGTATATCGGTTTGCATTGGCTTCTATTTTTGTGCCATCAATAAAAAGAGATTTTAAAGTAATGAGTCCTTCTTTTTGCAGACGGCGAAGAAACTGATAGTTCAGTTCATCCAATACATCAGCTGTTAGTTTTTTATTTTTAAACTCATAGAACGCATCTCTTTTTGGTTTCTGTCCTTTGGTAAGCCAGATAAACGCAAGGTCTCTTTCACATAACTCCACAATACGGTCAACAGCTCGAACCCCTCGCATGTTTGCGTAAGTAACGACAGCATACATCATAATTGGGTTAAACCCGGTTCTTCCCTTATCTGAACAATTGGCTAACAAGCCAGAAAAATCTAAATCCTCCATTACTTTTTTCGGGGTATAGACTGGATCGTCGTCAGGTAAACACAATTCGAAGAAACTGAAGTTAATTTTCTGTTGCCCTAATTCAAAAAATTCGTTATAATAATCTTGTTTTTGCATAGTTCTATTATAACATGGAACGGAGTGAAAGATGGTTGT